>FWPV01005293.1_pt1 | contig 26024 bp, 22 predicted proteins | sample 2228371 | NCBI WGS metagenome assembly FWPV01 (sample SAMEA103939776, study PRJEB20133) | metagenome
CGAATACGTCTGGGACCGCGGGACGGGCTCCTTCGCCGCCGGCATGCTGGTGATGGTGAGCCTGGGACCCTCCCAGGCGGCGGTCCCCGCGGAAATCTACCTGGTGGGGCAGGTGGGGGAAGGATTAAGCGAGGTCACGGGGGATTTCGTGGCTGAACCGCAGGGAGAGACCTACTCACCCTACGCCCAGCGCGGCACCTTCCGTATGCACCGTCGAAGGTAAAACCGCTCCTGCCGGGGCAACGCCAATCCGCGGCGGAACCGCACGGCAGCCCGCTTCGCCTTCGCGGACCTCTCAGTCTTCCGCTGGCCGTAGCGGTTGGCGAAAGGCTGGCGAACCCCGGCAAGGGGCGGCCTGGCGTGAACGTCGGCGACCTTGGACGCGGGGACGGGGCGTTTGAAGGCTCGGTAAACGGCTGGTATACTTGAACAATAGTTGATAAGCTGTCGAGTATCACGGTCATTATCCAGCGGCCTGGGACGCGAACGGGGGAGGTGATGCCGGGAAGATTAACGGACACTGCATCCATGTCCTGGCAGCACCATTCGTGGAACCGCTGGAAAACAGAACCGCAGTAATAAACGAAGCCCGAAAAGAGCCCCGGACCTCACCGGGACACGAGGCTTCCCGCACCACGATCCCGACCACGGGCTTCGGCCGGTGAAGATGTTCTCCCACATAGCCCTCCTTGCAAGCAGGAGCAGGCTTCCCGCTCGAGGAAGGCTCCAGCTTACTTTGCTGGATGCGGGAGAATGGCGCTGAAGAATATGGAAGATTTTACTAGGGGGTAAGGGATATGCGCGTGAAATCGGCGATCATACTGACGGTGGCCTTGATGGTGCTCGCTCTTTCCTTCGCCGGTTGCGGAGAGAAAGGAGGGGGCAAGGTCACGGTGAGAATAGGCCTCACTGCTCCCCTGAGCGGTATAGGCGCGGGTTACGGCCAGGACATCAAGGCCGGTCTGGACATGGCCATAGATGCCGTGAACTCCAAGGGAGGAATCACCATAGGAGACACCACCTACACCTTCGAGCTCCTGGCCTCGGACGACGAGATGGTCCCGGAGTCGGCGCTTTCCAACGCACAGAACTTCGTGCTTCAGAAGGATATCAAGGTGATCTGGGACCCCACCGCCAATACCATCCAGTCCCTGATGGGCATCAACCAGACGGCGGGCGAGGAGTTCCTGATCATGGCCTACACCAGCGTTCCCCTGTATGCGCAGTCCCCCAACAAGTACATGGTGACCCTTCCCCCGCCCTTCTCCGTGTATGTCAAGGAATGGATCACGATGGCCATGGGCAAGGGATGGAAGAAGATGGGCATGCTCCAGACCACCGGCGCTTACGGGGACCTGTGGGGAAAGACCATGAAGGACGCCTGGACCAAGGCGGGCGGCACGGTGGTGGCGGAGGCCCCGGCCAGCTATTACACGGAGTCCGACTTCACCCCCTACCTCACCACCGTCCTCGCCGCCAACCCCGACGTCATCTTCTGCGGGGGGCCTTCCGATCCCACGGCGCTGGTCATCGAGCAGGCGCGCAACCTCGGGTTCAAGGGCGGATTCATCGTCATCGACCAGGCCAAGCTCGACGATATCGCGGACAAGACGGGCATGGAGAAGCTGGAGGGATGCATCGGCGTCCTGCCCGTGGAGCTGGGGGCCGAGAACTGGCCGGCCATGAAAGAGTTCGCCGAGAAATACAGGGAGGAGTACGGCGAGAGGGTCACCTGGGAGACGGCCATCTGCTATACCGGCTTTCACATCCTGGTCAACGCCATGAAAGAGGCGGGCAGCGTGGACGACGTGGCCGCCATCCGCGCGGGCTTCGCCAAGGGCAACGCCGCCGTGACCTCGGGCGAGGAGTTCCCGGTGGCCTATTCCGGCATCAACGACGACACCGGTGCCCTGCTCATGCCGGGGACGGCCACCATCGTCGAGAACGGCAAGTTCGTGGGCATGGAGATGGTGGAGTGGTGGAAGCAGTAGGATAGAGAACTCCTGGAAGCAATGGAAGGGAATCCGTGTCGCGGGGAAGCCCAGAACCGGGTATTCCCGCCCGAATGGTAGCAAAGCCGGCTTCACGGGTCTTTGTTGACGGGTATCTCGGGCGGGCACCCATGGCGCGGCAAGAAGTGGGTGATCGCGCCGGTACGGCGAAAGTGGCGGAAATGACCTGGCGCGGCATGGCGCGGGCGGCCGCGTGTTGACGTCGAAGAGAGGGAGGCGCCGTGTCCTTTTTCCTCAACCAGGTGATCATCGGCATCCAGCTCGGAAGCCAGTACGTCATGGTCGCCCTGGGGCTCACCCTCATCTTCGGGATCCTGGACATCTCCCATTTCGCCCACGGCCACCTGTACATGATCGGCGCCTATCTGCTCTACGTGGTCATGGTGCTGTGGGGCGTGAACTACTGGCTGGCCCTGTTCATCTGCATGGCGGCCCTTGCCGTCGCGGGGGTGCTGGTGGAACGGGCGGTTTACAGGCCTCTGCGCGGCAAGCCCCAGATCAACACCTTCATCGCCGCTATCGGGCTCATCCTCATGCTGGAGACCCTGGTGCGGGGCATCCAGCCCAAGGCCTTGAGCGTCCCCAAGCCCGTGGACAGCACTCTGAGCTTCGCGGGCGTGACCATGGAGGTCCAGCGACTCATCGTCATCATCGGAGCCATCCTGTTCATCACGGCCCTGCAGCTGTTCATAAAACGCACCCGCCTGGGTACGGCCATCGAGGCGGTCGCCCAGGACCGCGAGGGGGCCTCCCTGGTGGGGATCAACGTGAACCGCATCTCCGCCCTCACCTTCGCCGTCGCCACCGCCCTGGCCGCCGCGGCGGCGGTGCTCATGGCGCCCCTGGCGTTCATCTCGCCGGAGATGGGCAGCGTGCTCATCCTCAAGGCCTTCGTCATCGTGGTCATCGGGGGGTTGGGTAGCGTAAAGGGGGCCATCGTGGGCGGTTACATCCTGGGGTTGCTGGAAGCCCTTGCCATAGCCTACGTGTCCTCCGCCTACAAGGACGTCTTCGCCTTCGCGGTGCTCATCGCCATACTGGCCGTGCGCCCCACCGGCCTGTTTCGAGGCAGGGATTGATATGGGAATGAATACCAGAAATTTAAAAGCCGCGGGACTGATCGCGCTGCTCGGGGTCGCGGCCGCGCTGCCCTGGATGCTGGGTAAATACCAGGTGCGCATCCTCACCCTGGCCATGGCCTGGACCATTGCCACCCTGAGCCTCAACCTCATCCTTGGATACACCGGCCAGGCTTCCCTGGCGCACGGCGCTTTCCTGGGCATCGGGGCCTATTCCTTCGGCATCATGGTGCAGAGGGCGGGACTGAACTTCTGGATCTCCCTCCCCCTGTCCTGCATGATAACCGCATTGCTGGGCCTCCTGGTGGGGCTGCCCTCGCTGCGCACCAGGGGCCCGTACTTCGCCATCGTCACCCTGTGTTTCAACGTCATCGTCCTCAAGGTTTTCGAGAACTGGACCTGGTTGTCGGGGGGCATCCAGGGGCAGGTGGTCCCCCGGCCAGCTTTCCTGGCGCAGCGCTGGGCCCGCTATTATCTCGTGCTCGCCTTCCTGGTGCTGACCCTTTTGGTCATGCGCCTCGTGGTGAAGTCGCTGCTGGGGGTGACGCTGATGTCCATCCGCAGCAACGAGGAGCTGGCGGAGGCGGTGGGGGTCAACACCTTCCGCAACAAGCTGCTGGCCTTCGTGGTGAGCTGCTTCATCGTGGGGCTGGCGGGGGCGCTTCTCGCCCTGGAGAACGGGCAGCTCGACTTCACCATCACCAACTACCTCTATTCCTTTTACCTGCTCATCTACCTGCTCATCGGCGGGATCGCGACCCTCTCGGGACCGGTGGTGGGGACCGTCGGCCTCTACCTTCTCCTGGACTACATGAAGAACATCGGCATCAAGGGGGTGGAGGAGTTCCGGTACTTCCTGTTCGGCCTCATCCTGGTGCTGGTGATCATCTTCTTCCCCATGGGCATCATGGGGGGCGTTAAGCGGGCATGGGAATGGGCCAGGGACCGCTTTCGCAAGGGTGAGGCGGAGGAGGCGGCGGGATGACGGCGTTGCTGCAGGTGCGGGGCCTTACCCGCCTTTTCGGGGGCCTGGTGGCGGTGAACAAGGTGGACCTCGAGGTGCCGGAGGGGAGCATCATGGGCATAATCGGCCCCAACGGCGCCGGAAAGAGCACCCTGTTCAACCTCATCGGCGGGGTCATCCCACCGGACGAAGGGCGCGTGATCTTCGCGGGAAAAGACATCACCGGCTGGAGGCCTTACCGGGTCGCCAGGGAGGGTATTGCCAGAACCTTCCAGACCACCGCCCTCTTCGAGGAGCTTCCCGTGTACGTCAACCTGGCCATAGGGCGGCGCATGCGCACCAGGTCGGGCTTCTGGGACGTGCTGTTCAGGACCCCACGCATGCGGCGCGAGAGGGACGATACCGCGGCCAGGGTCCTGGAGGTGCTGGAGTTCACCGGCCTCGGACGGTACGCCAACGAGCCCGCGGGCTCCATTCCCCAGGAGGCCCAGAAGAGACTGGCCATCGGCGTTGCCCTCATGGGAGGCCCGCGGCTGCTGCTGCTGGACGAGCCCACGGGCGGGGTGGGCATGGGAGAGACGGACGAGATCATCGCCCTCATCGGCCGGGTGAGGGAAAGGGGCATAACCGTCTGCGTCATCGAGCACAAGATGCGCATGATGATGAGCCTGGCGGACCGTATGGTGGTGCTGAACTTCGGGGTGAAGATCGCCGAGGGCGAGCCGCGGCAGATCTGCGAGGATCCCGCGGTCATCGAGGCATACCTGGGAGAGTGCATTGCTTGAGCTGAACGACGTCCACAGCTCCATAGGAAAACACGAGATCCTGGGAGGGGTGAACCTGCGCATCGGGGAAGGGGAGCTCGTCTGCCTCCTGGGCGCGAACGGTGCCGGGAAATCCACCCTCTTCAAGACCATCTCCGGGCTCATCCGGCCCTGGCGGGGGGAGATAACCTTCGAGGGCGAGGTGATAAGCAGGAGGAGCCCGGACAGGATAGTGCGCAGGGGGATATCCCTGTGCCCGGAGGGGCGAAAGCTCTTCCCTCGCCTCTCGGTGAAAAAGAACCTCATGATGGGCGCCTACACCCGCCACCGCGACAAGAGGGAGGTAGCGGAGAGCCTGCGCGAGGTCTTCGGTCTCTTCCCCATCCTGGAGGAACGGTCGGACCAGGAAGCGGGCACCTTGAGCGGCGGGGAGCAGCAGATGCTGGCCATCGGCCGCGCCCTCATGTCCCGTCCCCGGCTGCTGCTGCTCGACGAACCCTCGCTGGGGCTGGCGCCGCTGGTGGTGAAGAAGATCATGGAGACCATCGCGGATATCAACCGCCGGGGGGTGACGGTCTTCCTCTCGGAGCAGAACGCCGGCATGGCGCTTGGCATTTCCACCCGCGGCTACGTGCTGGAGAACGGGCGCGTCGTGCTGGAGGGAGAGGCATCGGAGCTGGCGGGAAACGAGGAAGTAAAGAAAGCATACATCGGGGCTTGAGGTCCGGTGACTCCGGCGGAATGCGCGGCTGACGGCGCGGGAAGCTCGCGGGCGGAGCGCCGGAAGGGCGCCGAAAGGGGCGGGCGCGGGGGCGCGGGCTGGAAAAGGAGGGTCTGAGATGACCTGTTCCGCGGGCGCTGCCGGTGCGCCGCGGATACGCGCCCCGCTCGAAGGGAGCGCGGGAAGAGGCGGGGAAGGAGGCTGCCATGAGGATCACCCGTACCTGCGGTGAGTGCGGCGTGCCCCTGGGCATCGCGCGTAATCTGTCCTGGAACGAAAACGGCACCATCACCCAGAGCAAGGACCCCCTGCACCGCCTGGTCTTTTTCGAGTCGGAGAACCTGGACCGGCTCTGGAGCCGCCTCTCCGATATCCTGGGCGTGACGGGAGAGCATCTCTGGGAGATGGTGGTGGAATCAAAGAGCAGGGCTACCCGCGCCTTCCTGCGCCGTACCCTCCCCTGGGGCGTGGAGATGATGGCGCGCGTCATCGGCTACCGCACCATGATCTCCACCATCGAGTCCCAGGGATTGGTGATGGGCTACGGCAAGATAACCGTGGGGGGGCAGTATCCGAGGCGGGGGCGCCCGGAGAGGGTGACCGTCTACATAGAGGACCCCTACTCGCTGCCCTTCTTCTGCGGCGACTTCAAGGGCGCCGCCGAGGTGCTGGAGCGCCGGTGGGCGAAGGTCAGCCACCTGCCCCTGGATTCCAGGCGTCACCAGGTGGACGTGACCCTGGGAGAGGAGCGCCTGGGGGACGAGACCTTCGTGCTCAAGGAGGAGCTGGCCGGAAAACCCGGCGACTACCGGTTCCAGCCCTGTCCCGAGTGCGGGGCGCCCATGGAGCTGAGGCAGTTCTCGTGGAACCTGGGCGCGGGGGTGATCAGGGAGGTGCGCAGTGGGAGGCGGCTGGCCTTCTTCGGCACCGCGGGCATGCGCGCCGTTTTCGAGGAGCTGGTACACGAACTGGGTGGGCGAGTGAGCGAAGCCATCATCGAGGTGGAGAGGGAGAACGCCCTGGCGGTTCTGGGTCCCGAGGAGGCGGCGTCCGGCTACGAAGGCCTGCGGGCCATGGCGGCGGTAAGAGGCCTGGGCCTCATCACCGCCCTGGATATCGACGAGGCCGGCCTGCGGCTTAGGATGTCCAACCCCGCCATCCCGGAATACATCGTGGGGCTGGCCCTGGGCGTTTTCGAGCTGTTGACGGGACGGCGCGGCCGCCACCGGTGGCGCATGGAGGCCGACGGCGATCTCATTGCCGAGATAGCGGCCGAGCCGGCTGGCGATTAAGGCGGCCGCCTGATAACCGTCATGACATCTTCTCTGCTTCATATCCAAGGGTGCAATAACCGGCAGGCGGCAACAGATGCTGCCGCCGATAGCCGTTCCCGTATCTCATCTGCCTGATATGCGCTAGACGGCACCGGTCCGTGCCGCCGGCGCTCTTTTCCGGAATCCTCGTCAAAACGCCGACCTCGCCTCTTCCCGGCTCCCTTCGGGGCGCGGGCGGCCGGACAGGCTCCGGTCCCCGGATGAGGCATAGCGGTCCCGCTCGACCTTACACCACGTCTCTCCGGCCCTGCGGCGCGGGTATAACCCGGATGGCGCGCGTGAATCACCCCCGCGCGGGATGGCCGCCCGGGCCGCCCCTTTCGATACAAGAACTGCCGGAAAGCGAGGATGCGAGAGAGGGGTTGCGAGATGGACAAGAAAAAGATCCTCATCGTCGACGATGACGAGGCCCTGGTAAGGATCCTGAGCGTGAACCTGGCCCTGGAGGGTTACGAGGTTTTCGCCGCCTTCGACGGCATGACGGCGGTGATGAACGCTCACAAGATCAAGCCCGACCTGATCATCCTGGATATCAGGATGCCGGCCGGGGACGGTTTCAGCGTGGTGGAGAGGCTCAAGCTCTCCACCAACACCTTCACCATCCCCATCATCGTGTTGAGCGCGCTGCCCAAGGAGGATATCGAGGACCGGGCGCTGCGGGCGGGGGTGACGCACTGTTTCGCCAAGCCCTTCGACAACGGGGAGCTGTTGAGGTATATAAGGGACCTTATCGGGGCCGGAGAGGAGCGATCGGTAGTAAACGCTTGACCTACGACACCCCTCTTTCCGGCGTGGAGGCTCGAGGGCACCGGGCATAAGGGCCGCGCAGATGCTCTCGAGCCCTCCATTTAGGGACCTCCGCCGACGACGCCAAGGCCCCCGGCGGCTGTCCGGCGCCCTCACCGACAGACTCCCGCATCGCGGGCGGAAGTCCGGGCATGCCTGCCGTCAGGGCAGGGCTGACTGTACGGACGCCTCCAGCTGGGAGAGCATGGAAGCATATCCCGCCACCAGGGAATCGATGCTCGCGGCGAGCTGCTGCCGTGCCTGCGCGATGGCGCCGTTCATCTGCTCGAGCTGGGAATTGTAGGCATCCCTGTTCCCAGAGGCCAGGGAGTCGGCCATCTGCCGGGAGACGGACTCCAGCTCCCGGGCGAGGTCGCTCATCTCCCGGCCATAGGCGTCCGTACCCGGGGGTGGCTGCTTGTTCTCCAGGCTCGAGAGGACCTTCCGTGCGTTGCGCTGGATCTGCTCCATGATCTCCTCGTACTTGCCGCCGGAGGGAAGATTCTTCAGGTGCTCCGCCTGCTGTCGAATCTGCTCGATCTCCTCCATGGTGGGCACAAGGGAGAGGAGATAGTCTATCTGCTGGACCGCTTCCTCGGTCAGGTCGTAGAGGTAGTCGTAGTAATCGTATATGTATTCGTAGAGCTCGGCGTATTCCCCGGTCACCTCGATGGCGTAGGAAGTGGCCTCCTCCAGGTCGGCATATAGCTGTTCCCACGCCTCCCTCGCCTCTTCGAGTTCCCGGGCGCAGACGTCGGGATCGGATGTCGCCTCCTCGGATTCCAGGTCCTGCATCTCCGATACCGCCGCCTCGGCCTCCTGCTTGATCTGCTCGTAGCTATCCAGCATCTCCTCTTCGCCCGACGTCACTTCAGCCGCATTTTCCTGACCACCGTCCCTGCCGCCGAGCACCAGGACCAGGGTGACCGCCAACGCCGCGGTCACCGCGCAGGCGGGGACCATTACCGCAAGCGTCTTTTTCGCCGTCCATCCCTCCCGCTTCCCGGAAACCATATTCTACCTCCTCGCCTGCTTTCGCCGCCTTTCCCGACTTTTCCGATATATCCATGATAAGCCACAGCTGTTAATCGCTCATGATGACCGTGTTAATTAAGTGTTAAGCTGCGACATGACATGGCGACACCTTTTTCGCCGGTGTCCGTCGGTTGGAGCCTCCCCCCGGCTCGCCTGGTATTCGGGGGTGTTCTTCGTACTCGTCTTTCCGTCCGTGTCCTTCGGGCGGAGCCTCCCCTCAAGCCGTTCAGCCGGGGCCATGTCCGGCGGACCGGCAGCCGCGAGGGAATGCGCGGCCACCGACGGCCTCCGCGTTGTCCTATAATCTACCTGTAGCAGGATGGCGCATACCGCGGCACGCGGGTTTGAGGCGCCGCGGCCGCGTCCCGCGTGTGCGTCCCGGGAAACATCCGCGCGGATGGGATCAAAGGAAGAGGGGATGGCAGGACTCGAGGACACGCCTGGGGATTTCGTGCGCCGCCAGGGAGTGGAGGTGGTGGGCATCGCGGGCCCGAAGGATAGGGAAGGGTTTCGGGCGCCGGGTGATGTCGTCCCCGGGGTATATTATTGTTGCGTCTTGACATCAGCTTCTCCGTAGGAGGCCGACAGGGAGGTGAAGGGAGATGGCGAGGAGATTCGTAGACCTCAGCATAACCATAGAGGACGGCCTGCCGTCCGACCCCCCGGCCATGATCCCCAAGGTCATGTACCTTGAGCACGAGGCGGGAGCGGCGTCCATGGCGGAGTTCTTCCCGGGCATAGACCCGGCGAAGGACCTGCCCGGTGGTCTGGGGTGGGCGGTGGAGATCCTCACCCTGGCCACCCACTCCGGCACACACCTCGACGCCCCCTGGCACTACCATCCCACCATGGACAGGGGGAAGCCCGCCTACACCATAGAGGAGGTGCCCCTGGAATGGTGCATGGGTCCCGGCGTGGTACTGGATTTCCGCCATTTTCCCGATGGCTACCGTGTCATGGCCTCCGACATGGAGGAGGCCTTCGGCAAGCTGGGTTACCAGCTCAAGGAGGGGGACATCGTGCTGGTGATGACCGGCGCGGACAGGTACTGGGGCAAGCCGGAGTACCTGCTCAAGGGCTGCGGCATGGGCAGGGAGGCCACCCTGTGGCTGCTGGAGCGGGGGGTGAGGGTCACCGGCACCGACGCCTGGTCATGGGACCGCCCTCTGCCGCTCATCGCGAAGGATTTCGAGGAGACGCACGATGCCTCCCTCATCTGGGAGGGGCATTTCGCCTCCATCGAGAAGGGCTACTGTCACATAGAGAAACTGACCAACCTGGACCAGCTCCCCCCCTACGGCTTCACCTTCTTCTGCTTCCCCATCAAGATAAAGAGGGCCAGCGCGGGCTGGATCAGGGCTGTGGCCCTGGTGGAGGACTGAGGCCGGTCGGGAACCGGGACCCGGCCAGAGCCGATGGAGCGCCCGGGCATGCAGCTCCCCGGAGGGATGGACGGGCGGAAGGCCGGAGCTTGATGGGGCGGGAGAGTGGTAAACGGAACGGGTCCGCGTGAGAGGCGGGGTCGGTGGCGGGCGGAGACGCCCGGTGCCTGGAGCCGTAATGCCGACGCGGAGGGCCTCGCCCGGCGGCGGTATCGTGGGATGGGCTCAACATGAGCTCGCGGACGAGAACAAGATTCATGGCCGTTAAGCCCGGTGAGGCGGAAGGCGCCTGCCTCCGTGGCGGCTCTTTCCCGCCGGGGAGAGCGGAGCTGTAGGTTCAGGTGCATGGACCCGACTCGCGTCCAGTCATGAGGAGCGTTTCATGGATGCACAGCTGAGAGAGATAATGGAAAAGGTCGAGGACATCCTCGCCTCCAGGCCCGCGGCCATATTCCTGCCCTGCTTTTACCGCTCGGCCCCGCCGCGAATCTTCCTGCGCCGGGACGGGGTGCAGGTGCTGGTGAGGGGGGAGAGGGTGCTCCATTACGAGGTGCAGCCCTACGACCTGGTGGAGGGGGGGTACCGGGAGGTCGCCGCAGGCCTGTACCGCCTGGTGTACGAATTCCTCCCCGGCAGGCGGTTCCAGCTCGACCTGGAGGGGACCCTGCTCGAGAAGCGCCTGTCCGGGGAAGGACTGGTGGAGGAGATAGAGACGCTCCGCGAGCGCCTTGGTTACTACGATATCGTGCCCCTGGTGGAGATGAGGCGCCTGGAAGGATATGGAGGGGAGGGCGTCACCCTGCGGGTGAAGATGCTGGATCCGGACATGGAACCGCCTTCCTATGCTCATCCGGGGGACGCGGGGCTGGACATCCGCAGCGCGGAGGACGTGGTCATCCTCCCAGGGGAGCGGGCCCTGCTGTCCACGGGGTTCTCCATGGCGCTGCCGGAGGGATACGCAGCCTTCGTGCAACCGCGCAGCGGCCTGGCGGCCCGGGACGGCATCAGCATCGTAAATACGCCCGGGCTCGTCGATTGCCATTACCGCGGCGAGGTGAAGGTCATCCTCATCAACCACGGCAGCGAGCCTTTCCGGGTGCGGCGGGGGGACCGCGTCGCCCAGATGGTCATCCAGAAGGTGGAAACGGCCCGGGTGGAGGTGGTGGAGGAGCTGGAGGAGACGGCGCGCGGAGAGGGAGGATTCGGCTCCACCGGCATCTAATCATAATGCAGGAAACAAACCGCGGGATTGGTGAGCGGCGAGAGGTTTTTGCGCTCGCGGCCCGCAGTTCTTATAATGTTCATGGAGCCGATAACCATTTAGCCGAGCCGGTAAAGGTAAAGAGGGGGTGAACGCCTGCCGCTTGTATTCCGCTCGCAGTCCGCTGATCGCCGCTTGCGGCGACGGTACGTCCGGCCCCCGTGCCGGAGGAAGGGGGTGAGAGCGAGGATTGAGAGAGGCGCTTGATACCGGTGTTGGAGGGCGCGCCAGGCGTTGAGGATCCGGCACCGCGAGGGTGGGAGAGTTCCTAGCAAGGAGGTCATGCATGAGAAAGGGCAAGACAGCGCTTATCCTGGTGGTTTTCATCGTCCTGGCCATGAGCCTGGCCATGATCTACGCCGGGTGCGGCGAGAAGAAGGAGGAGGAGGAGAAGGAGGGGAAGAAGAAGGGCGGTACCTTCAACTACTGCCTGGTATCAGACCCGGTGTCACTGGATCCCGCCCAGTTGCAGGAGTCGCAGGGTATCGAGGTCGGCAAGCAGATCTTCGACGGCCTCATGGACAACGACCCCAATACCATGGAGCTGGTGCCGGCCATGGCGGAGTCATACGAGGTCAGCGACGATGCCACCGTCTTCACCTTCAAGCTCAAGGAGGGTGTGAAGTTCCACAACGGACGCGAGTGCAAGGCGGAGGACTTCGTGTATGCCTGGAACCGGGTGTGCGACCCGGACACCGCCAGCGAGGTCTCCTACCACATGTCGGCCATCAAGGGCTACGACGAGGTGACCGGGGGCACCGCCGAGACCCTGGAGGGGGTCAAGGCTCTCGACGACTACACCCTCGAGGTCACCCTCTCCTATCCCTACGCCGACTTCGTGTACCACACCGCCCACCCCGTCTTCTCGCCCATCCCCAAGGAAGTGGTGGAGGAGTACGGGAGCGAGAACTTCAGCGAGCACCCGGTGGGGACCGGCCCCTTCGTTTTCAAGGAGTGGGTGCACGAACAGCAGATAACGGTGGAGAAGAACCCCGATTATTACGGGGACGAGCCCTACCTGGACGGCGTGGTCTTCAAGATCTACCAGGACGAGGAGACCGCATATCAGGACTTCAAGGCCGGGGCACTGGACGACGCGCAGATCCCCCAGGGCCAGTTTGAAGCCGCGGAGGCCGAGTACGGAGAGCGTGCCATCTTCAAGGCCATGCTGGGAATCTACTACTACGGCTTCAACATGAACACCTCGCCGTGGAAGGACAGCAAGGATCTGCGACAGGCCTTCAACTGGGCCGTCGATCGCCAGACCCTCTGCGACGTGGTCATGGAAGGGCAGCGTATCCCAGCCACGGGCATCGTCCCACCCGGCATCCCCGGCTATCAGTCCAACGCCATGGAGTACAAGTACGATCCCGATAAGGCCAAGGAGCTGCTGGAAAAGGCCGGGTTCCCGGGCGGCCAGGGGCTTCCCAAGCTCACCCTGGGATACAACACCGGCGTGGGCCACGACACCATCGCCCAGTTCATCCAGGGCAACCTCAAGGACGTGGGGGTGGAGTTCGGCATCGAGGGATACGAGTGGGGGACGTACCTCGACCTCATCCAGGGCGAGCAGATCACCTTCTTCCGCCTGGGGTGGCTGGCTGATTATCCCATCATGGACAACTTCCTCTACCCGCTGTTCTACTCCGAGAACGCGGGCGTGGATAACATGAGCCAGTACAAGAACGAGGAGGTGGACAAGCTCCTGCTGGAGGCGCGCAGCACCGTCGACGAGAAGGAGAGGATCGAGCTCTACCGCAAGGCCGAGAAGATGATCCTCGAGGACGCGCCCATCATGCCTCTGATGTTCTACAAGACCTCCAGGGTGTACAGCGACAAGGTGGGAGGTTACATACGCACTCCCGATGACCTGACCCCCCTGGAGCTGGTCTATTTCAAGGAGTAGGCGCGACGGCATAGTGGAGGCGACGGGGGCCTGCGGGATATCCTTGCAGGCCCCTTTCCCTTGTGCTAACTTTATCGGAGCCCTCTAGAGACGGAGGAGAGGTCGAAGGATTAGATGCTCGTCTTTATTCTGCGCAGGCTCTACCAGACCCTGATCGTGGTGTTGGGAGTCGTCGTCCTCATCTCCTTCCTCCTGGCCATCATCCCCGGCGACGTCGCCCGCATGCGCGCCCCCAAGGGGTCTTCGGAAGAGGTGCTGGAGAACATCCGCAGGAAGTTCTATCTCGACAAGCCCTTTCTTTCCCGGCTCGGCATCTATCTGAGGAACATCCTCAGGCTGGACCTGGGGGAATCCTTCACCTACAAGCGCTCGGTATGGTCCATCATCGGGGAGAGCCTGCCGTGGTCGTTCAGGCTGGCGTTGGCGGCGGAGATCATCATCGTGATCTTCGGCATCCTCGCGGGGGTTATATCGGCCGTATCGCGCTATTCCTTCTGGGATGTGCTGGTCACCATCAGCACCTCGGTGCTGGTGGCCATGCCCATCTATTGGATCGGCAGGCTGATGCAGCTTCTCTTCGCCCAGTGGCTGGGATGGTTGCCGCCCTCCGGCGCCCCTCCGCCGGGAACCTCTTTCCTGGGAGGCGTAAAGTATTACGTCATGCCGGCCCTGGCCCTGGCAGCCGTTTCCACCGCCTACGTGGCCCGGCTGGCACGCTCATCCATGCTGGAGGTGATGCGCCAGGACTACATCCAGACTGCGCGCGCCAAAGGCCTCTCCGAGCGCAGGGTCACCTATAAACACGCCCTGCGAAACGGCCTTATCCCGGTGGTGACCTACCTGGGCATAGACTTCGGGGTGCTCATCGGCGCGGCGGTGCTCACGGAGATGATCTTCAACTGGCCCGGGGTGGGGCACAAGCTGTATTTCGCGGTGATCCAGCGCGACCACACCATGGTGCTGGGCCTGGTGTTCGTGCTGGTGGTCATCGTGGTCTTCATCAACCTGCTCGTGGACATCTCATACGCTTTCCTCGACCCGCGCATAAGGCTGGGCGAGTCTCCGGAGGTGACCTGAATGAGCGACCCCAGGGACCCCGAGGACCTCATCCCCGGCAAGGAACCCGATCTCGGCATGGAGGTCGAGGAGTTCGAGCTGGCCCTGGAGAAGCAGCGCGTGCACGGCCGCACCGCGCTGTGGGCGGACGTGTGGTACCGCCTGCGCCATAACAAGATGGCCATGGTGGGCCTGGTCATCATCATCCTGCTGGTGCTGGTGGCCATATTCGCACCCCTGCTGGCCCCCTATGATCCCAACGACCAGATGGAGATAAGGACTCCAGGCGGCGTCAAACAGCCCCCCAGCAGGAAACACTGGCTGGGGACGGATGACCTAGGGCGGGACATCCTCTCGCGCCTCATCTACGGCAGCCGGGTCTCGGTGGAGGTGGGCATCGTGGCCATCCTCATCAGCCTGGTCATCGGGCTGTTCTTCGGGGCCCTGGCGGGCTATTTCGGGGGATGGGGAGATTCGGTGATCATGCGCGCCGCCGACATCTTCTTCGCCTTCCCCACCGTGCTGGGGGCCATCGCCATCATGACCGTGCTGGGCCCCGGGCTCATCAACGTGTTCATCGCCATCGGCGTGCTGGGCTGGGCTACCATCGCCAGGATCTTCCGGGGGTCCATCCTCTCGGTGAAGGAGAACGAATACGTGGAGGCGGCGCGGGCCATGGGGGCGAGCAATACGCGCATCATCTGGAAGCACATCATGCCCAACGCCATCCAGCCCATCATCGTCTATGCCACCATGGGCGTGGGAGGGGCCATCCTGGCCGAGGCCTGGCTGGCCTTCCTGGGGCTGGGCCAGCAGCTCCCCACGCCCAGCTGGGGCAACATGCTCGCCGAGTACCTGCCCTTCTATACCACCGATCCCTGGATGATGTTCATTCCCGGCATCGCCATAGTGGTGAGCGTCCTGGCCTTCATCCTCCTGGGCGACGGCCTCAGGGACGCCCTGGACCCGAGGCTGAAAGGGAGCGTGTAGGGTGAAAGAGCACCGTGATACCCTCCTCGAGGTGAGAGGCCTGCGGACCTGGTTCCATACCCGGGAAGGCGTGGTCAAGGCGGTGGACGGGGTCTCCTTCACCGTGGCCAGGGGCGAGGCCCTCGCGGTGGTGGGAGAGTCGGGTTGTGGCAAGACGGTCACCGCCCTTTCGGTGATGCGGCTCATCCCCGATCCCCCGGGGAGGATCGAGGAGGGGGAGATACTCTTCGAGGGGCGCGACCTCTTGCGGATGGACGACAGGGAGATCCGCCAGGTGAGGGGAAACCACATCGGGATGATCTTCCAGGACCCCATGACCTCCCTCAACCCCGTCTTCACTATCGGCAGCCAGATCAGGGAAGCCATCCAGGTGCACCTCGGGCTTTCGCGCAAGGAGGCGAAGAAGAGGGCCATAGAGTTGCTGGAGATGGTGGAGATCCCCCAGGCCGAGAGGCGCTACAAGATGTATCCCCACGAGTTCTCGGGAGGTATGCGCCAGCGTGCCATGATCGCCATGGCCCTGTCGTGCCAGCCCAAGCTGCTCATCGCCGACGAGCCCTCCACCGCCCTGGACGTCACCATCCAGGCCCAGATCATGGAACTCATAGGTAAACTGCGCGAGGAGATCGACCTGGCGGTGATGCTCATCACCCACGACCTGGGGGTGGTGGCGGGAGTGGCGGAGACGGTGCTGGTCATGTACGCTGGGAAGGTGGTGGAATACGCGGACATCGACCGCGTGTACTATAACTCCCGGCACCCCTATGCCTGGAGCCTCATGCGTTCCGTGCCGCGCCTGGACGAGAAGAAGGACCGCCTGCTGACCATCGGGGGCTTGCCGCCCTCGCTCATCAACCTGCCGCCGGGATGCAGCTTCTCCCCGCGCTGCCCCTTCGGGGAAGAGGTGTGCGCCGCGGAGGAGCCCCCGCTTATCGAGGTAGAACCGGGGCATCTCTCCGCCTGCCATTTCGCCATGGATTTCGAGAGGCACGGGCAGGGGGTGAAGTCCTGATGGCCCTGCTCCTGGAGGCCCGCGACATCACCAAGCACTTCCCGGTGGGGAAGGGACTCATCCTCTCGCGCCTGGGCGGCACGGTGAAGGCCGTGGACGGGGTGAGCCTGGAGGTGAAGGAGGGAAGGACCCTGGGGCTGGTGGGAGAATCCGGTTGCGGTAAATCGACCCTCGCGCGGCTCGTGCTCAGGCTGATCAAGGCCGACCGCGGCGAGGTCGTCTTCGAGGGGCGCGACATCCTCAAGCTGAAGCGTCGCGAGATGCAGGAGGTCCGCCGCTCCATGCAGATCATCTTCCAGGATCCCTACGCGTCCCTCAACCCCCGCATGAGCGTGGGGTCCATAATCATGGAGCCAATGGCCATCCACAAAGAGGGGAGCAAGCAGGAGAGGAGGAGGCGCGCCGTGGAGCTGCTCACCCTGGTGGGCCTGCAGCCCGAGCACTTCACGCGCTACCCGCACGAGTTCTCGGGCGGACAGCGGCAGCGCATCGGGGTGGCGAGGGCCCTGGCCCTCAATCCCAGGCTGATCATCTGCGACGAGCCCGTATCCGCCCTGGACGTCTCTATCCAGGCGCAGGTGCTCAACCTCCTCAAGGAGCTGCAGGAACGCTTCCACCTTACCTACATCTTCATCGCCCACGACCTCTCGGTGGTGCGGCACATCAGCGACGAGGTGGCGGTCATGTATCTGGGGAAGATCGTGGAGAGGGCGGAACACGACGCCCTCTACGGCAACCCCATGCACCCCTATACGGTGGCCTTGATGTCCGCGGTGCCCCTCCCCGACCCGGTGAAGGAGAGGGAGAGGAAGAGGATCATCCTCGAGGGAGACGTCCCCAGCCCCATCGACCCGCCCAGCGGATGCAGGTTCCATACGCGCTGCTGGAAAAAACAGGAGATATGCAGCGAGCTGGAGCCGCCCCTGGAGGAGAAGAAGCCGGGCCACCGGGTCGCATGCCACTTCCCCGAGAACTCCCTCTGAGCGGGCGGAGGACGGCCGGATCCGTATCCGCGATCCCTGTCCCGTAGAGGAAAAATTGTGAAAACGCGGGCGATGGCCGGTATGCCGTGACGCGCCGACCCGAGGGCTTGGGAAAGGGGGGAGACTCACGGCCCTGAACTCAGATACGGTAGTCATTGCCGTGCATTCATCCAGGTTTCGGAAAGCCACGAAATCACTACCCCCGTTAGATAGCTGGTAGACGGTAATCATTGCCGTGCATTCATCCAGGTTTCGGAGAGGGCGCAGATCCACGTCGTTTGAGCCTCCTGCTGGAAGAGAGGGAAGGCGCCCTCCGAGCCCGTCAGGGTACGGCCTCCTCCGTTCTGTCCGAGAGCGTGGGCAGGCCGCGGGTGAGCGGGAAGGTGAGGAGAGCGAGGCACAGGCCGGCGGCGCTCAACCAAAGCCCCAGCTCGGCAACGGGGGTACGCTCGGCGAAGTAGCCCATGAGCAGATAGCCTGCGGGAAGCGGGAGGAGGACCACGGCGTCCATGATCGCGAAGACGCGCCCCCGCAGAGCTGAGGGCACCACGCGCTGCCGGAGGTATTCGTAGGTGGTGAACCCGAAGGCGTCCACCAGCCCCATGAAGGTGCTGGCGGCCAGGGCGGGCGCGAGTCGGCCGATACGCGAGAACAAGAAAACCCCGGCGGCATAGCCGACGAAACTCCCGAACACCAGCCCCAGAGGCCGGAAACGGGCCAGGAGGCGGTAGGTGAGAAGGCTACCCAGCGCCAGGCCCGCTCCCACCCCCGCGCTCACCAGCGCGTAGTAGTCCGCATTCTTCAGCTTCTCGTCGCAGAAGACGGGCAGCAGGACCTCGAAAGCCCCGAAGATGGGCATGAAGGTGAGGTGCATGAGGGTGAGCCCGCGCACGTGCCGGTCCGAGCGCAGGATGTGCAGCGCGTCCCGGAAGCCGCGCCTGCCCTGACCCCGGCTGCCGGCACACGCCTCCCTTCGCTCTGCGACCGCCAGGCTCTCGCTCTCAGCCGCGGGCGCTCCCAATGGCATCTCTATCCCCACCGGCGTTCCTCCTGCCACGGGACCCTCCGCGGACGATCTCTCCGCGGCCTTCTCGCGCCAAGCCCTGGCGCCGGGTCGGTCCCGCCTCAGGGCGAGGCAGATCAGGCCCGAGGGGAGGAGCAGGAGGGAGCAGAGGAAGAACACGTTGGCCTTTCCCAGCCTCCCGATGAGGAAATAGGTGATGAACATGCTCAGGAGGTAGGTGACGGATCGCAGGAAGGTATAGAGGGAGTTGGCCTTGGCGAGATGAGGGGTGTCCACCAGCTCGGGGATGAGCGCCGAGATGGCGTTCACGAGGATGACCCCGAAAAGCGAGGCGATAAAGGCGTTGGCGAAGATGAGGTACTGCGCGTGCATGAAGGGCAGCGCGAAGAGGGCCGCGCCGTAGAGGAGGTTGGAGAGGACGATGAGGTCGCGGCGGGAGAAGCGGTCCACCACCGCGCCCGCGAAGGGTCCGGCCAGGGTGAAGGGAGCGAACCCCAGGAAGAGAGAGAGGCTCATGGAGAACGCCGAACCGGTGCGCTCCAGGACGAAGAGCGGCAGGCTCACGAAATAGATGCCCCGGGCTACCATCCCCAGGGACTGGGAGAGCAGGAGCAGCGCCAGCGGACGGGTGGAGGCCAGGGGCCGCCCGGAAGCGGGCGGCCTTGCGGCGGCGTTGCCTCGTTCCATCTCCTTTTGACCTGCCTTTCCTTACGGGGAGAGGGGGGTTGAACACGCGGGGCGGCCGGCGCGCTCCCGCCCGTACTCCCTCGACGGCGGAGAGGATATCCAGGCCCCGGCCTATTCCTCGGGTGATGGCCGGCGCGTTCCCCACCTCTCGTCGCTCGATGGCAGAGAATGTATCTATGCCCCGGGCTTCTTTTCCCAGAGGCCCGCGTCCCGCCCGTCCTCCCTCGACGGCGGAGAGGAAAGACATACGCCGGCCTCTTCCACCAGAGGTGGCCGGCGTGCTCCCTCCCCTTCTTCCTCGACCTCTCCCTGTGGGGCAAGCGACGCGCGGGAGGCGCGTGGCCTTGCTTTCCTCCCTCCTTCCTTTCCTCCTGCCCGCGATAGCGGCCACTCACCCATCTTAATCGCCTCGCGCCCGGGGGTCACGTCCGCGAAAGGCCGGAGTTAGCGCAACGGGGATGGAGGGCGAGGGAGCACTCCTGTCGCCAGGCTGGCGGGCGGGCTTTATCCGCACCGGCTCCAGGGATCGGCCGTCACCCTATCCGCGCGGGCCGGGAAAGCTCGGATCCATGTGCTCAACGGGCACGACGGATTCCCGGCTATCCCGGTACAGGGTGTCCGTGTCCGCGGGAAAGAAGGCTCGCGGAAACGGGAAGGTGGCCAGGCTCAGGGGAACACGAGGCCGGCGAAGGTGACCGCGGAGCCCTCCTGGGGGTCGAACCAGTGGCAGTGCTCGACCAGGCTGCCCTTCCTGCCGTCCAGGGTCTTTGCCAGGGCGTAGATGGGCGGCAACCCGCATATATGTCGCGAGTCGTTCTCCGAGGCTATATAGGAATAAAACCCCTCGGCGTTCCCCTCCTCGACCTCGCGCAGCATCTCCTTGTCCTTGGCGATGGCGGACGACAGCAGCACTCCGTCCAGGGGTAGGAGGCTTCCGAAGCGCCTGCCCAGGTGCGCGAGGTCGGCGCTGGCGATGAGCAGGACCCTCCCCTCCATGGCCGAGAGCAGACCCTTGAGGGCGCCTACGAAGGCGCTCACTTGAGCGTCGTCGGAGGGGGACCGCCCCTCGGCGATGAAGTGGTGGAAGGAATTGCAGGTCACAGGGAGAAGGCGGAAGCGGTCCGCCCCCCCGAAGATCACGCACAGCAGCGGGAGCTGTACCTCTATGGAATGCTCGGAACGGTGGGAGAGCTCGTCCCCCAGGCCGTCCATGCCCGCCGCCTGGGCGATGCCCTCGGCCAGCCCGACGTCCGTCTCCACCAGCCCGAAGGGGGTGAGGTAATTCTTGCGCGTGAGGGCGAAGGGCCCCTCCATCTCCCCGTGGCAGGTGCCCAGGACGACCACCAGGGGAGGGGCCTGGCCTCCGCTGGAGGCCGCGAGCAGCGAATACAGCTTCCCGTAACATTCCCTGCCCCGCTCCAGGTCTATATGGGGGGCCACCACCCCCGAGGGAAGTCCGCTGGGCAGGGGTTCCGCCTTTCCCGCCTCCATGAGCATGGAGCGTACCTGCTGCAGCAGCGCGCGGGGATCGGCGGCGTAGGCGCTGCCGGCGCTGGCCATGGGGCGGTTGGGGAGGGAGAGATACTCCTCGTCCAGTCGCCGCTTGTAGGCGCGGAAATCGTCGCTGTCCAGCAGCATCTTCTGGTTCAACTCGTTCACCACCGCGGCCACCTGGTCGCTGGTGATGAGATCGCCGAAGCGCCGCACGTAAGCGGCCTGGATATCGCGCAGCGAGCGCGTGCCGTCGCAAAGGGAGGCTATGAAATAGATGGGAGGCTGCAGCACCACCAGGTTGCGCATATATCCTTCGGGATCGCGCAGGGCGATCACCTCCCTGCCCTGCTGTCTCGCGGGGAAGGCTTCCAGGCGTCGCAGCTTGGGGTACTCGGGGATTCCCATGATCATCCGCCCCGCTTCAGGTCCAGTCGGTGCGCTTCTTGGCCTCGCGAGCGATTCCCACGTCCAGGGCGAGCCAGGCCTTGGCGCGGACGATGTCCCGCGTGGAGGCATCGGCGACCAGGGCCATCAGGGCCTCGATGCCCCGGTTGTCGCCGATGCGCGTGAGGGCCTCTATGGCCTGGAATACGACCTTGTCGTCGTCATCCCGGAGGAATGCGATGATGCCCTCGACATCGCGCTCCCTCTCCAGTCTCGCGATGTCTTTTCTTCCCAGCCCGAATCTCGGCATAAGATCACCGGAATAGATTGTAGCCGCTTTGCCCACGCCTTTCCACTTCCCGCCCGTCTCCCGCCAGCTCCTTGCCCGGGCCGGGAGCCCGCGGGGTGGATGCCGCCTGGCCACCACCGGTCCGGGTCATCTTCCTTCCCGCAAGGCCGCCAGGCGCCTGAGATTCACCAGCACTCCCCCCAGCTTTTCCGGCGAGTTGAGGGCGATCACCCCGTGGGACTGTGCCTCGGCGATCTCGTGGATGAGGGCGCAGGGGGTGATGAGGCACAGAAAGACAGGCTTGCCGTGCTTGCGGCCTATCTCCGCGTATTCGCGCGAGGGGAACACCGGGCCCGCCCCTCCCCCGGTGACGAAAACGGCCACCGCGCAGTGGATGTCGTCCTGTCCCAGGGCGAGGTCTGCCGCCTTCAGGTACAGAGACGTATCGGTCCAGGCGAAGGCGAACATGTCCAGGGGGTTGGCGGCCGCGGCGTGCCGGGGAAGGAAGGACTCCATGGCCCGCGCCACCTCCGCCTTGAGGGGAGGGAAACGCAGGCCGCCTCGCTCACAGATGTCGCATATGGCCACCACCGGGCCAGCGGAGTGGGTGGATATGAATACACCGTCGCCGGCGGGCATGCCCCCCATGGACAGGGCTTTGCAGGTGGCGGCCATCTCCGAGCCGGAATGCACCTGCAGCAACCCCGCCTGCCGGAAGGCCCCGCGATAGACTTCCTCGGAACTGGCCACCGAGCCAGTGTGCGAGAGAGCGGTGCGTGAGGAGCTGGCGGTATAGCCGCGGCTGTAGACCAGCACCGGTTTGCGGCGCGAGGCGTACCGGGCCTTCTCCAGGAAAGCGGCGCCGTCGTCGAGCCCCTCGATGAAGAGGCAGATCACCGCGGTGTGGGGATCCTCGGCCAGGTATTCCACCATGTCCGCGAACTCCACGTTGGCGCGGTTGCCGATGCTCACGAACTTGGAGATCCCCATCTGCTCGTCCATGATCTCGTTGAGGATGCTGTTGCCCATCCCTCCGCTCTGGCTCACCACCGACACGTTTCCCTCCGGGAACCACGCCAGCGGGCTGGCGAAGGTGGCGTTGAGGCGCGCCTGTTTGTTGACCACGCCGATGCAATTGGGGCCGATGAGCTTCATGCCTCCCGCGTCGGCGGTGCTCACCAGCTCTTCCTGCAGCCGCTTTCCCTCCGGGCCCGTCTCGCGGAACCCTCCCGCGAAGATGACCCCTGCCTTCCCTCCCCTCTCCACCGACTCCCTCACCGCCGGCACCACCAGACTTTCGGGGACGGCATAGATGAAGAGATCCACGTCGCGGGGGAGGTCGCGGATGGAGCGGTATGCCCGGAGCCCCTGTATCTCATCCCCCGCGTTGGGGTTGACGGGATAGACCTCTCCCTCGAAACCAGCGACGGTGACCGCCATGAGGGCATGATAGCCGAGCTTCAACGGGTTATCCGTGGCTCCCACCACCGCTATGCCGCGGGGATGGAACAGGGGGCGGAAACGTTCCAGGACTCCTTGGGGCATGGTGCCTCCCCAAATCTTTTCGCATTCCCGATACGGCCGCGCTCCCGGTGGTCACGGGAGACCGCGTTTTCAGCAACATCCTAGCACAGACGGGAGCCGCCGCCCCGCATGGAAAGCCCGGATAATACCGGCCTCCCCGGCCGCCCAGCCGGGCACGCATGCCGTCCCGTCGGCGAAGACCGGAGAGCCGGACGGAGAGAGACCCGGGCCGGCGCTGCCGCTATTCCGACACGCTCAGGCCGGGGCGATAGGTCGCCTTGCGCAGCTTGTTGAAGAGGGTGTTGGCAGCGCGGGAGAAGACGTTGGGGTCCGTGTTCTCTATGAGCTGGGTCACGAAGCGCTGGTTCTTGTTCATCGCCTTGGCGATGGCCGCTGCGTCCAGGCCCTTTATCAGCTTGGCCATGAAATCGGGATTGCTGTTGATGATGGATGCGAGCACCGAGGGATCGAGGTAGGACATGGTCCTGCTGATGAGCTCCTTGTTCTCGTTGATGGCATCGGCGATCACCTTGGGGTCGATGCCGGATATCATCCCCGAGACAAGGTCCTTGTTGTTCGCCATCTTCGCCGCAAGAACGCCCAGCTTGTGGTTCAACTCACCCATGACAACCTCCTTGGCAACCTATCCTGACCCCCCAGTCGACGAAGATATCGAGAAGCTTTTTACATTATACAATGAAAGGGACATCGATATGAAGCCTCTTTGTGCAGGTTTTTCATATTGGATATCGTTAACGACCAATGTGTTCTGTAAGGTATCCAAAACGAGGTAGGTCACGGAGACGTTGCGTGACCGGTTCCAGTGGCGAGAGGGCATCCACCGGGACTCGCCGCCGATGGGAGCCGGGGGATGCAGGGGCGGTCGGCACGTTCCAGGGGTCGCGGACGCTGGTGGAATAAGACGGTGTGGATAGGGCCATGTGAGCGAGGCGAACGAAAAAGACGGTTTGGCCGGGAGGAGGCGTTGGGTTCGGACAGGAGGGGGAGGGAGTGGTCGCGAAATAGACGGCGTGGATAGGGCTTTGTTATATAAAGCGGTTTGAATAAGGGCAGATGGCGTGGAAAAGGCGGTTTGAGCGAGAGGGACGGCGCGAATATAAGAGCTGTGCACGCGGGGATCAAGAGCACCGGGGCGGAGGCCGGTGTTTACCGGCACGGGCGCCGGGAATAATGGTCCTTGAGGTGGGACCGATCCATGAGAAAAGGAGTGGAAGATGTACGACGAATACCTCGAGATGGTGGAGGGAGAGGGAGGCAAACACGACCTCATCCTCTTCGCCCTTTCCACCTGCGGGTGGTGCCGCAAGGCGAGGGGATTCCTGGACGAGAACAAGCTCCCCTACCGCTACGTCTACGTGGACCTTCTGGAAGGAGATGCCCAGAAAGAGGTATTCGAAGAGGTGAAGAGACGCAACCCGCGCAAGACCTTCCCCACCCTGGTGGTGGACGGAGAGGAGGTCATCGCGGGATTCAACGAGGACAAATACCGGGAAACGCTCCTTTGAGCCGTGCCTGCACGGAAAGTCTATCCGGATACCCTGTAACCGTCGCTATAGGGGGGAGTATGAAGAGGGAGGCGCTGACTTGAGCCCGGAGTTCTCGCCCGAGGTCCTGGAGTTCCGCGACCGCCTGGAAAAAGAGGCGGAGGAGGGGGGATACCATCTCAATCCGGACCGGGAGATGACCCTCATGCTCGCCGAGGGCCTCCTGGTCAACCTGAATCGTTACGGTTACCAGCTCTGTCCCTGCCGCCTGGGGGAAGGAGAGATGGACAGGGACCTGGATATCATATGTCCCTGCGACTACCGCGACGCCTACCTGGACGAATACGGCCAGTGCTATTGCTCGCTCTACGTATCCCGGGAGGTGCTGGAGGGGAAGAGGGAGCTGGAAGGCCAGATCCCCGAGCGCAGGCCGGAGTCCGAGGACCGGGAAAGGAGGAGGGAGGGGAGCGAGGCGGCGGCGCTCGCGTCACGGAAGACCCTTCCCGTATGGCGCTGCAGGGTCTGCGGATACCTGGCCGCCCGGGAGAGACCTCCCGAGGTGTGCCCGATATGCAAGGCGGGGCGAGAGCGCTTCGAGGAGTTCCCCCTCTGACGGCCCTGTCTTCCCCTGGCGGAAGCCGGGCCTCTCATGCCGATTACCCTTGCGGGGAAGGTGATGAGCGCGGCGCACGCCTCGTTTCCTCCAGTGATGGCCGGCGGATCTCGCGCCCCGGCAACCCCCGTCGCTCCCATACTTGACCGGTGAGATCGAGGATATATTTGCCATACCGGACACGGGATAAACGGAACGATGGCCGTGATGAGGGGGAATGTTCCGCAGCAGCGCTATTCGCCGGTAGCCAGGTTGGGGCACCGGGGTCGTGGCGGACGACCCTCTGGAGTGGAAGCGGATTGGAGCGAGGGCTTTAGCCGCGGTACGGGCGACGGGGATGGTCAATCCCCCGCCACGAGCGAGATATCCCCGCTGGAGCATTCCACCTCCAGCTGCAGGGTCACCGGCGATTCCCGGAAGGCGGCGTTGACGTAGACCGCCCCGTCACGGTCGCTGGAATCGAGGGTCATTCCTTCCACGCGCAGGCGCCCCGAGCCCCTGCGAACCCGAACGCGCACACCCACATCCTGCGGCAGGTAGAGGTATACGTCTCCGGAACCGCTCTCCACCCGGCCCCCCAGGCCTCCCCGCCAGCGCCCCCTGAGGTCGATCTCGGTGCGGCCGCTGGCGTTCTCCACATCCAGCCGGACATAGGGCTCGTAGATGCCGCGGAGGTCCAGGCGAACCCTGCCGCTGCCCTGGCCTATCTCGATGCGCCCCAGGTCGGGCATCTCCCCGGAGAGGTCTATGTGCAGGCCTCCGCTGCCGGATTCCACCTGCAGGGAGCGCAGGGCGAGGTCCTGGAGGCGGAATACGCCTTCCGCGCTGGCGAGATCGGCCCGCAGCTCCAGGGATATGTTCCCGGCGAGGCGGACATCCCAGTCGTTGCGGATGAGCCAGAAGGTCGGAGCCCACCAGTCTCCCCCCTGGACCACGGCGAGCCTTCCTTCCCCGCCGCGAACGGAATAGTCAACGCTCGGTTCCCAATCCCTGACGTTGAAGGTGAAGGTTCCCTCGAAAAGGCCCTCCGCGCCCCCCTCGACCGACAGTCTCCCCGAGCGCATCCTCAACTCCGCCACCACTCGTTCCGCCCCCTGAGGCGACAGCGTCCTGGTGACCGTATGCGTCTTTCCCAGAATATGGATAGACAAGGGGACGACCAGGGCGGTCAGAGCCAGCAGCACTGCCAGGTTCACGACGCCCAGCGCCAGCCCCGCGG
>FWPV01001203.1_pt1 | contig 26023 bp, 21 predicted proteins | sample 2228371 | NCBI WGS metagenome assembly FWPV01 (sample SAMEA103939776, study PRJEB20133) | metagenome
GGTTGGCATAGACATCCAACGTGATGTCGTGCAGACTTTCCGTGCCGTCGGAGTAGCGCAGGCCAAAGTTTTCGATGCGAATCTTAACGTCGAGGGCCATTACCAGAACCTTTGTTTGCGGTAATGATTGCGAATGAGTGTGGCTATAACGTTCATGGATAGAACGAAGATGAGGAGCACCAACGCCGTGCCGTATTGAATGTGGATCGGCATCCCCGGCACCTGGGTACTGATGACGAAGAGATGGTAGGGCAGGGCCATAGTTTGATCGAAGATGGATTTGGGGAGACGCGGCAGAAAGAACGCCGCTACCGTGAAGAGAATAGGAGCGGTCTCCCCGGCGGCGCGCTCCAATCCCAGGATCACCCCGGTCATAATGCCCGGTAGCGCCTGCGGCAGCACGATGCGCCGTATCGTTTGCCAGCGCGTGCCACCCAGACTAATGCTCACCAGGCGGAATGACTGCGGGACGGCACGCAGGGCCTCTTCCGCCGTACTGATGATGACCGGCAATGTCATAATGCCCAACGTCAGCGCCCCGGCGAGGATGGATGTCCCAAAATTGAGGAAGATGACGAACAACCCCAGGCCGAAGAGTCCGTACACCACCGACGGAATGCCTGCCAGGTTGATGATGGCGACACGAATGGCGCGGGTGAGGGTGTTGTCTTTCGCGTATTCGGAGAGATAGATCGCTGCACCGATACCGATGGGGACGGCAACGATGGCCGTGCCCAGCGTCAACCACAGCGTGCCGACAATCGCCGGCAGCAATCCACCGGATTTCATCCCGTTGTAAGGATAAGTGGTCAGGAATTCCCAATTGACGGCACCGATGCCTTGATAGATGATGTAGCCGACAATGAGGAAAATCGGCACAACGACAATCAATGTCGCCAGCGAGATGAGCGCGAAGGCGATGCGTTGCCAGGTCTGGCGGGAAAGGCTGAACTTGTACCGCTTCATGCTAACATGCGCTCCGCACGTTTGATCTGGCGGAAGACCACCGAGGCCGCCGCCATATTCACGATGAAAGTGATGATGAAAAGGGTTAACCCAACCGCAAAAAGCACGTGATAGTGGGTGCTGCCCTGTGCCACCTCGCCCATTTCGGCGGCGATGGTCGCCGTCATCGTGCGCACCGGCATGAAGAAGTCAAACAGGCCGCTCGGGATCCGCGCTGCATTACCGGTGACCATCATCACGGTCATCGTTTCACCGATGGCACGGCCTACGCCCAACATTAACGCCATCAACACCCCAGAACGTCCGGCGGGCAGCACAATCCGCCAGATGACCTGCCAGCGTGTCATCCCTAAGGCCAAACCGGCGTCGCGATAGGTTTTGGGGACGGCGTCGAGCACATCTTCGGCGACACTCACTACCGTCGGCAGTGCCATCCACGCCAGGAGCAGCACACCGGTAAACGCGGTGAGACCGGTGGGGATGTCCAGCGCGACGCGGATGAGCGGCGCGAACACCACCATCCCGATAAAGCCGATGACGACCGAAGGAATGCCCGCCAGCACTTCAACGGAGGGTTTGAGGATGTCGCGCACCCAATCGGGCGCGATCTCCGCGATGAAAATCGCCGTTGCCAGCCCCAACGGCAACGAAACGATGGCCGCCCCCAACGTCACGATCAGCGACCCCATGATCAGCGGCAGCAGACCAAAGTAATCCTCGATGGGATACCAGCGCGTCCCCAACAGGCTGGTAAGCGGCGCTTTGAAGAAAGCCGGTACGCCTTCTTTGATCAGGAACAGAAAGATGAGGACCACCAGGATAATCGCCGAGATGCCGGACACTTTAATGGCACGTTCGATCAAGAATTCCGCCCAGGAGCGTTGTTGTGACCTGGCGTTGTGCTCTTCGATCATTGTATTGTCTCCCTCTCGATGAGCGGCACAAAGCCCAATTCCAGAACAATTTGTTGTGCGGCCGGGCTGAGGATCCAATCAATATAGGCTTTGATAGGCCCTTGAGGTTCACCGGCGGTGTACATATAGAGATCACGAGCAATAGGATATAGCCCTTGGTTGACCGTTTCGGCTGTTGGTGGGTAATACGGCATATCCGGCCCGACACTTACGGCAACGGTTTTCATGTCCGGTGTGACGTAACCCAGTCCATCGTAGCCGATGGCATTCGGATTCTGGCGTACTTCGGCGCTGATTCCTTCCGAAGATGACAGGAGAAGGGTATCGGGTGAGAAGAGGGCCTTGTTGTCTTTCTTCCCCAGCCGGATGACCTGTTCAAGGAAGTAGACGTGTGTACCGGAGTTCGTCTCGCGCGAGAGCAGCACGATAGGGCGGTTCTCGCCACCGACTTCCTGCCAGTTTTTGATCTTGCCGGTGTATATGTCGGAAATCTGTTGCAACGTTAGCTTGTCCACCGGATTGGCGGGGTGGACGACGATGGCAATAGCATCGCGGGCCACCACAAATTCTACGGGTTCGATACCATTTGTCCGTGCCGCTTCCAATTCTTCGGCTTTTATCTGTCGTGAAGCGTTGGCGATGTCCACGGTGCCGTTGATCAACGCCGCAATGCCGGTGCCCGATCCGCCGCCGGTAACCGCAATGCGCACATTGGGTTCGAGGAATTGATACTGCTCTGCCCAAGCCAGCGCCAGGTTCACGATGGTATCGGAGCCCTTGTTCTGGATGGTGACCGACGCGCTCTCGACGGTGGATTGTGGGGTTTGTGGTCTGCATCCCACAAACGTCAGTCCTACCGCGCAGAGCATTATGAATCGAATGGTTAGAAGTAAGTCGTTGTGTCGCACAATACGACATTATAACGCCTTCGGATGAAAAAACAACCGCAACCGGTCCGGTGTAGGGTCTTCTCATCATGCTTGCTCCGCGGGGTACGTGAGTTCCCCGTTTTCAACGGCTCTGGGTCATCAAACGCGGATCTGGCGATCCGCTCGCAGCAGCGGGGGACGGTGATGAGAATGATAAAGCCCTGCAAGATTTGACATAATAAGCAATTTCGTATAAAATGAAATATAGATTCAGCAACATTAAATTGCTTAAGCGTTACTCTTCATCCTCTATTCCATCGTTCCGCAAGAAATTTTTGCCCTGAATGCGCATCATGGCTGCTTCACATTCGGCAGTATTGAGCGTCATTCTCCTGAACGCCCGGGCGTACTGTAAGTTACACCTTAGCAACAAAACGGGTGCTTTATTCCACGGAGTCGCCATGGGGCAAGCCACACCAACGAAAATCGGCGATTCGACGGCGAGACTAACGACGACACAACTATTTTTGAAGGAGTCTCCATGTGGGATTCCCCACCAACGATGACGAAAATCTGAGCTACAAAGAGAACACAGGGCACTCAGAGGTTTTTTCTCTGTGAACTCTGTGTTCTCAGTGGCTATTTTCAGAGGAGGAAATGCGATGACCAGGCAAATGCTGAACATACCTTTCGTTTCGCGCTACGGCGTGGGAGGCGCACGGCGTGACTGCGGCGCTTGCTGTGTGGCGATGCTGCTGGAAGCGATGGCGCAACCGGCGTCGCCCGAAGAGATCGCGTCCGCCGCTGAAGCTGGCCGCGCGGCGGGCCAATCCGGCTGCCGGCTCTCGCCCACCGCCCTCATTCGCGGCGCGGCGGCCGGCGGCTTGACGATCTTCAGAACCAAAGGGCACACCCTCGACGATCTCAAGCACCTGATTGACGACGGTCAACCGCCCATCGTGCGGCTCAAATACGGCGCCATTCCCGACCGGCCGGAGCGGCGTCTCACCGGTGTGCATGAGGTCCTCGTGGTGGGGTACGACGAAGAACTTGGCCTGCTTTTCGTCAACGATCCCCACTATCCGCAAGCCGGCACAGAAGGTGACGGCGGTTACCGTCGGCCCTACGCTTACCAGATCTTCCTGGATGCCTGGGCCGCTTGCGATTTCAGCATGTTCGCACCGGTGCCGGTGACAACGTCCGCGCCGTCGCCGGAGGTGGCAGCCGCCGGGCCGTCGCTCGAGGCGGCGATCTCGTTTTCACTTGCAGCGTCTGCCGGTCTGGGCGACGTATGGGTCGTCGCGCCGCTTGGCTTGATGGTGCGCCCGCAGCCCGACGTTGCTTCGCGTAGCGCGTCTGGCGTCCCGTTCGGCCAACGTCTCACGGCGTTGAGTTCAGAAACCGCGCGCGATGCCAAAGGCTACACCTGGCGACAGATCAGGAGCGACGACTACGGCTTGAGCGGGTGGGTGGCGGCCAGCGCGGACGGCAATCGCTATCTGGCCGATACGCCGCCGTTTGAACCTTACACGGTGTACGTGCTGGACACCGCGCCCGTGCGGCAAGCCGGCGGTCTGAGCGTCCGCGAAAGGCGCGACATCGAGGCCCCACTGTGCGAGCGGATCCCCATCGGCGGCCAGTTGACCGTCTACCAGCGCGTGATGGAAGCTGACGGCACGCCCTGGCTGTGGGTGAAATCGTCGGCCGGCACGTTCGGGTGGGTGCGCGAATGGGCTGAGAATGTGATGCTGGTCGGCTATTCTACTCCGGTTGGACCGACGCCGGCGCCGATCAGCGGCTTTTTGATTGACCAACCTGAAGTGCGTCAGCTGCCGCTTATTCCCGCCACACTCTGCACTGTGCCTGCCGGTGCCTCGTTAGAAGTGCAGATGGTGGCCAGGATTTGGAATAACTACGGGGGGCTGATCGGCCCGTTGGCCGAAAAACTGGGATTCGATCCCGCCGTCGCCGTGGCCACGGTCGCTGCGGAGTCGGGTGGACGCGCATTTGGGCCGGACGGCCGTATGATCATCCGTTTGGAAAACCATATTTTCTGGTCCAATTGGGGCAAATATCACCCGGATGTGTTTAACATGTACTTCCAGCTCGACAATGCTCAATACGGACACGCTTACCGCCCCGCTCCCGACGTAGCCTGGCGCAAATTTCATGGCGATCACCTCGAGGAATGGAATGCGTTCAATCTAGCACAGCAACTTGACGCCCGTGCGGCCAAGCTCTCGATCAGTATGGGGTTGATGCAGATTATGGGCTTTAATTATAGCATGATAGGCTATGCCTCGGTCGAGGCAATGTTCGAGGCCTTCCAAAGTGAAGAACGTATCCAACTGATCGGGTTCTTTGACTTTGTCAAGAGTCGCGGCGCTGTGCCGGCCCTGCAGAGCAAGGACTTCGTGCGGTTTGCCCGGCTCTACAATGGCGCCGGACAGGAAAACATCTACGCTCCGCGCATCAAGCTTTACCATGATGCTTTCCATTGCCTATAATTTAGCCCTGCAGTCACCGTTTAATGGACCTTCGCCTTAAACCGACGGCGTAACTGTTGAAGGGGTGTCCATTTCACCGCAGAGGAGGCGGAGCACGCAGAGATTTCAGAGGTAAAATGCTGTCAAATTGCCCCCAAGTCTGCCAATCCATCCATCAGGTCTAAAAAGGGGACGCACGGAAGAACGTGCGTCCCCTGCTGTTTTGTTTAGGGCGTGGTTATGGCATGCGCTTCTTTCCCACTTTGGTCTGTAGGTTGGCGAGGGCTTGTGCGTCCCCGGCCAGGATCAAACGCGCTTGTTCGGCCCACGTGTTGAGATGGCGTGGCCGTGCGCCGATTTCGGCCAGCATGGCGCGCAAGGTTGCTTCATCCGCTGCGGCGAGTTGCTCGAAGATGTAGATGCCGCACATATGGAGCGCCTGTTCCGTCTTCGGCCCGATGCCCCAAATCTGTTGCAGATTGTCGGGCCGGAGCGCGCCGCGTTCCTCGACCGGTTCCGGCGCTGCGGCTTCTACGGCCTGCGCCGTGATCCCGAAGGAGAAATCTCCCCATCCCGCCGGGAGGGTGCGCCAGCGGTAGTCGTTATCCAACGCCTGCTTGAAATCTTCCAGCACGCCGCCCTTATCGTTGATCGCCCACTGGTCGCCGAACCAGCGATAGAGCAGGCCGCAGCGGATTTGCTGCGCGTAGGGCTGGCGATTCCAGCGGTCAATTTCCTGATACATCGCGCGGACGACGCCCGTGTTCGCGTTCTCCCAGCCCTGGTCGCGCTCGCACAACGGCGCGCCCGAGGCGCGGCAGATGTGGTTCATCTCGGTGATGTAGACCGGTACATCGCGCCATTTGGCCGGGATACGCTCCATGAAGACGGTGTAGGTTCGGAAATCGAAGTAGTGATCCCGCAACGGCCCCGTGCCGTTGCCGAATCGTTCCAGGCTGGTGACGCGCTTGGGGTCTGGCCCGTGGAGATAGGCGTGCAGGATAATGCCGTCGAGCCGGTCAATCTGCGCCAACATCTTTTCGTAGTATTGCAGCGGTGAGTACGGTGGATCGCCGGGACCGAGCTTGCGCCAGGGCATGTAGTTGTAGGGATCTATCGCCCCCGGGCAAACGATGGCGTTGGGCAGTACGGCCTTGATTTTGGCATAGGTCTTGTTGAACGCCTGCGCGTATAGTTCCGGTGAGATGTGCTCCCGTGGATGCTCGAAGCCGCCGGGATGCTCGCGCGGGTTGTTCTGCTCGTTCGCAATCTGAATGGTCCAGGCATAGTCACCTGGCTCCATCCCCGGACGTTTGAGATACAACTCGCACCACCTGGCCGCAGCCTCGGCGAAACCGTCATAGGCGCCGGATTCAGGCAGCGTGCCACCACCTTCATAACCGTTGTTCAATCGCACGATGACGCCGTAGCCTTGTTCGACCCATTCCCAGAGCCGACGGCGCTTTTCGTCGTTGGGAGCAAGATTTTGCGGATGCGCACCGCATACCTCGGTGAAGAAAATCCAGCCTTTCTTGTTCTTGCCGCTATAGAGGCTGCGGATGGCGTCTTTGGTGTGCGGATCGTCGTCCAGGGTAACGGCATGGATGCCGAAGATGTGCGGCGAAATGCCGCGCGGCAGCGTAAGCGCATTGGCGGGCTGGCGGGTATCGTCGGTGTTGGGCGGGCGGACGAACCATGCGGCGACGTAACCTTCATAGTAGGCCGGTGTGCGCACGCGAATCCATTGCCCCTGTTGGGCGATCTTGTTGCCCGTCGTTGTCGCATCCTCCAGGGACTCCAAGACGGTTTTGTGGGGCACCCACCAGACCTGGGGCGCATTGACATCACCGCCGGCGCGCACATTGAGGCCGAATTCGGGACTTTCAACGACGAGGTACTTGGTGGGCCGGTTGATGACCGGCTGCGGGATAATGGGATTGCTTCTACCTGCTTCGAGCTTGACATACCAAGCAGCCGCATACCCCTGCATGCCGTTGGGCGCCTGGACTTGGAGCCATTGTCCCTGCTGCCCGATCTTGCTCCGCGCTTGCGCTTCCGGCTCCAGGACCTTGAGCTGCGTCCCATCGGGCATCTCGACGAGGATGGCATCGTTGATGGAGGGACCGCTTCGCAGCTTGAGAGGCGTATCGCCACTGGCGACGGTGACGAAGAGAACGGTGGCCGACGTCGGTGGCGCAGGTGTCCCTGACGGCAGTTTGAGATACCAGGCCGCCACATAGCCGTCTTTCTTATCCGCCGTGCGAATCCATAGCCATTGCCCGTTCTGCCCGACCTTACTGCGCGTGGTCACTTCGTCCTCCAACGAGCCGAGGACGGCATTGTGTTGGAGTTTCATGATCAGCTCTGCGCCGGCGTAAGGGGCCGCACGCATATTAAGAAAGAGATCATCAGGGCTATGGACTACCACCTGCATGCTTGGTTGCGGGGGAGGGGTGGGCTTCACGGCCGCTTTCCCGCCGCTGAACTTTTCCAGATACGGCAGTGGGTCAATGATGCCCGGCGCGTAGCCCGGGGTGATGGCGCCACTTCGTTTCAGACCGAGGTGCAAGTGTGCCCCCAGAGAATGGCCGGTGTTGCCGGCCAGGCCGATCAATTGTCCTTTCTTGATGAGTTGACCGCGTAGCACAACGACCTCGGAGAGGTGCGCGTAGATGCTTTCGTATCCTTCTGCGTGTTGGATACGCACTTGATTGCCATAAGGTTTACTGCGTGGATCCGCATTCCCGTCCAGCCGCACATCGCTGACGATTCCATCGGCCACAGCATACAGTTCGCTTCCGGTTGGGGCCTGGAAGTCTAATCCATCATGGCCGGGCAACTGGAATTTATTGTAGATCTGTGGATTTTCGCCGAATTTCTGGGTAATCATGTCATACTGGGTGGGCCAATACATACTAAAAGCCATGGTATTCTCCTTTCGAAAATGAACCATCAGAAGGTGGTGAATGTAAGCGGTGGGGACAAGCATAGGCACTTTATGGAGATAGCTATTTCCCGACCTTTGTGCGCGTCAACAAAAGAGCGCCGACGTCTGCTATTGCGAGTGTGACCGACTCACGAAACATCGTGGAATCTATGATATAACCAGTATAAACGCATTTGAATATAAAGTCAAAAAGCAAATAATGTTGAGGCTGTTAGCGTCTTTATCGTGGTAACGGTATGGCCCTTGCAAAGCACGTTATTGAGGGTAGAATAAAGTCGGTGTGACGACCGGGATCTCCCTGACATTCCGGCTTTTAAGGATCCGCGAGAGGGAAATGAATTGACGATGGAGACGCAGCCGATAACGCCCAAGATTTGTGTACGTCATCTGAACTTCTACTATGGCGCCAAGCAAGCGTTGATGGATATTACGCTGGATATTATGCCCCAACAGATTACGGCTTTTATTGGCCCGTCGGGGTGTGGTAAGACCACTTTTCTACGTTGCTTGAACCGGATGAACGATGAGATTCCTCATACGCGGGTTGAGGGGGAGATTTTACTGGACGATGAGAACATCTACGCGCCGGCCGTTGATCTCGTCGAGCTAAGGCGTAGGGTGGGGCTGGTATTTCAAAAGCCTAATCCTTTTCCCCAGTCGATCTATAACAATATTGCGATGGGCCCCCGTTCTCTGCGACTTGAAACGGGGTCGGCGTTGGGTGACCTGGCAAAGCAATTGTTGCAGGAAGTGGATTTGTGGGACGAGATCAAGGGTGACATGGCGTTGCCGGCGTTGAGTTTATCGTTGGGCCAGCAACAGCGTTTGTGTATCGCGCGCACGCTGGCGGTGAAGCCGGAAGTGATCCTGATGGATGAACCGTGTTCGGCGCTCGATCCCATCGCCACCTTGCGCATCGAAGACCTGATGCGGAAATTGCGCGAGCAGTACACCATTGTCATCGTCACGCATAATATGCAGCAAGCCGCGCGCGTCTCGGATCAAACGGCGTTTTTTTGGCTCGGCGAGTTGATCGAAGAAGCTCCGACGGTGCAACTTTTCACCCGTCCGGCCAAGAAAATGACGGAAGACTACATCAGTGGCCGCGTTGGATGAGGGGAGTGGCGAGGTGCTCGACCACCGGCGTTGAGTATCTCACTCAAGTTATCACTCGCAGACATAAACGCTCATCGTACACGGATCAACACGGACAGGACTTACGCAAGTTCCCTGAATTTTACCGCTGAGAACGCAAAGGGCGCAGAGATTCTCCAATTTCTCGGCGTTCTCGGCGGCCTTCGCGAAACAGCCGCATCTGCGTAAGTCCTAAGGTAGCAACTTGGGTCATCTCGTACCCGGCATCGAGCATCCGGCGTCCGGCATCTAGCTTTATTTGCAGCTCAGGAGCTTGCCAAAGCCGATGCCGATGACGATCAGCATAAGGATGGAGATGACGCCTTCCACATCGAGGGTGGGAAGTAACATCGCGGGCAAGCGGGCCGGCAGTAAAGGCCAGATGGCCCAGAGCATAAGCAGCATTCCCGTGCCGATGACCATCAATGTCGACAAAATGAGCCAATCCCGAATCCAGTGTGTCATACTGCACCTCCTTTTTGTTCATCCTGTCTGTTTCATGCGCAGTGGCACCAAAAAGTTCACGGTAATCGTGGAAAAACCGTTGAACGCTGATGTTTGCAGATGGGCGCAGATTTTACCTGAGCAGGGACTCACTGCCGGATTTTCGATTTCAAGAGGGGGATTTGATGGTGACTCGACTGATCATTCCGGAAAACTACCGTTGTCTCTTGGATGTGCGCGAAACCGAGATCGCCATCCGCCAGATTAAGACATTTTTTCAGACCAATCTGGCCTTCGAGTTGAATCTCACGCGCGTCACGGCACCGTTGTTTGTGCAGGCCGGCACCGGCATTAACGATGATTTGAACGGCGTTGAGCGACCGGTGTCTTTTCCCGTTAAGGCAATGGCGGATGTCCGCGCCGAGATTGTGCAATCGCTGGCCAAATGGAAGCGTTTGCAACTGGCCTATTTGCATTTCCAACCGGGCGAAGGGCTGTATACGGACATGAATGCCATCCGTCCCGATGAGGATTTAGATAACCTCCATTCCCTGTACGTGGATCAGTGGGACTGGGAGCGCGTGATGTGGCCTGCCGAACGTCATCTGGACTACCTGAAAGACATTGTCCGGCGCATCTACGACGTGATCCGGCGCACCGAACGTTATGTTCATCATCTCTATCCCGTCATCGAGCCGTTTTTGCCGGAAACGATCACCTTCATCCACAGCGAGGACCTGGAAGCGCGCTATCCCGATCTCTCGCCGAAGGAGCGCGAAGATATCGTGTGTCGTGAATTCGGCGCGGTGTTTTTGATCGGTATCGGCGCTGCCTTGCGGAACGGCTCTCCCCATGATGGCCGCGCACCGGACTACGATGACTGGTCTACGCCGACAAAAGATGGATACCACGGCTTGAACGGCGATATTTTAGTCTACTACCCTTTGTTAGACTCCGACTACGAGCTTTCATCTATGGGAATCCGGGTGGATGCGGAAGCCCTGTTGCGTCAGTTGCGGTTGTGCAATGCGCTTGACCGCTGTGGATTGTTCTTCCACCGACAATTGCTGGAGGGCAAATTGCCGCAATCCATCGGGGGCGGCATCGGCCAATCGCGCCTGTGTATGCTGTATTTACACAAGGCCCACATCGGCGAGATTCAGTCGAGCTTGTGGCCGGAATCAATGGTACAAACTTGTCGCCTGCATAATATCCACTTGTTGTGATTGGATGCCGAGAAGAGGGTATTTGTAGATTTTGTATCGGGATGATTTTGAGGAATGTCTTTTTGCCTATGATGGAGGAATGCTTATGGAGGAATGCCTATGGAAAAGAACATGTGCTGTGTATGTCATCAGCCGATAGAAGGCCATGTCAGGCAGCTTGGCGGACGGATGTACTGTGAGCGTCACTATGCCCTGGTGACCCAGACTCGCCCCGGCTTCTGGCGCGCAGGGATAGGGATGATCGGCGGACAACTGGTGCTGGTGCTGCTGGTTGAGGTGCTGATCGGCCTCTTCAAACCCGCCTTTGCGGCTTGGACCCTGTTCGGCGTTGGAGTAGGGCTGGCCCTCATCTCGGCTTTGATCTGGTTAGTCTTTTTCTATCAGCAGGACCGGCTGGAACCGGAGCCGAAAGGGTATGTTTTGAGCGTTTTTATCCTTGGAGCTTTGCTGGCGCAGGCGGTGGGCATCCCGTTGGTGGATAAAGTCTTCGAGGTGCAACGCTGGCTACCTTACAGTCCGCTCGGTGGGCTTCTCGGCGCGATCCTGGTGATCGGTTTTGTGCAGGAATTTCTCAAATATGCGGCCGTGCGTTATTCGGTTTTTCCCTTGCCGGAATTCGATGAGCGGGTGGATGGTGTGATCTACGGCACGGCGGCCGGCCTGGGCTACGCGACGATGTTGAACATCAACTACATCATTGCCGATGGCGGCGTTCACCTGCAAGCCGGTGTGATCCGCGTTGTGGTGACGGCACTGGCGCAGGCGAGCTTCGCCGGGCTGACGGGCTACTTTCTGGGACGCGCCAAATTCGAGGACGAGCCGTCCTGGTGGCTGCCGAGTGGGGTGGCGCTGGCGGCAGTGCTCAACGGGGTCTTCACCACCCTACGCGGCGAATTGACAACCACGACCCTGGAACTGTCCGGCGGTGGATTCAATCCCTGGCCCGGTTTGCTCCTGGCGACCGTGATGGCGGCGGCGACGTTTGGTGTGCTCTTCTATCTCATCCGCCGCGCCAACAAAGCAACTCTGTCGGGCGTTGATGCCGAAGGAGGTGTGGCATGACCGCTGTACTGAAGATTTCACGTCGTGACCGCTGGGCCGATGGGGCGGTGATCGCGCTTGTAGCGGTGGCGCTGCTCCTGGGATTATGGCTCCGCCAATCCACCCTGTACCGCACGGAAGCCTTCACCCTCGGTGACGCCGGTCTGACCGGGCGTGTGTTTAGCGGCTGGGTGCGACGGACGGGCATTGATCCGCTGTTGAGTATCCGCAATCCCCTGAGCGGCTCGTTCAACACCGTCCTGGAATTGCGCAGCCGCGCGCTGGCCGATACGACAGATTCCACGCTGGTTTTGGACGCTCTGGCATTGGAAAGGGCGCCGGCCGTCGAAGCGTATAAGACGCTCAAGACGACGCCGGTGATGGTGCACGGCAAACCGGCCATGCAGCGCACTTTTACCTATGTGGTGGTGGATCACAACCCTTATGTTGAACGTCTGCCGGTTGTCGTGCGGGGTGTGGATGTGGCCCTGCGTGACAAAGGGCGGGTGATCGTGGTCACGTACCTGGCGGATGGCACGACTTTCGAGGCCGATTACGGCTATTTCCGCCGATTTATTGACAATCTCAAGATCGAGGTGGCCAAATGAGCAAACGCACACAACTGTTCATCTGGGCTTTGATTTTCCTATGGGCTTTGAGCTGCGGTGCTCCGAATACCCTGCCGCCGCTGACCCCTACTGCTTCCAAACCGAGCGTGCCGGTGGCCACGCCGACCGAAAAGCCCGGGGTGGAGGCCTCCCCTGTTGCCGAGCAGACCGCCGTTCCCACCACGATCCCGGCGCAGGATGATCGGCAAATCCGCCAGAACTTGCTCCGGGCAACCGTGCAGATTATCGCTTTGGTCAAAGAAAGAGGAAAATATCAACCACTGTGGACGGGATCAGGCTCGATTTTGACATCCGATGGCCTGATTTTGACGAATGCTCACGTGGCCTCCGATCCCGATCCCAACTACCGGCCCGATGCGCTGGGCATTGCCATTACCTTGCGCTCCGACGATACGCCTGAGTTGCGCTATCTGGCCGAAATTCGCGCAATTGATTACGACTTAGACCTGGCGATTATCCAAATCGTCAGCGACTTGAGCGGTAACCCGGTTGATCCACAACAATTGCGCCTGACCTATGTGCCGCTGGGCGATTCCGATGTTCTGGAATTGGGCGATTTATTGCATATCCTGGGATACCCCGGTATCGGTGGGGAGACGATCACCTTCACGGAGGGCGTGGTGAGCGGTTTCACCCGTGAGCCGGGTGTGGAAGGCCGCGCGTACATCAAGACCGATGCTACCATTGCCGGTGGAAACAGCGGTGGACTGGCTGCTAACCTGCAAGGTGAAATGATCGGCGTGCCGACACAGGTGGGCTACGGCGGTGCCGAGCGTTTTGCCGATTGTCGTTACCTGGCCGATACCAACGGCGACGGCGCCATCAACGAAAATGACAATTGCATCCCTGTAGGAGGATTCATCAACGCCATCCGGCCGGTCAATCTGGCGAAACCTTTGTTAGAGGCCGTACAAGCGGGCACGGCTGTCCCGGCGACACCCACCCCGACGCGGCCCAAGCCCGGCAAGTCGGGGCAGGCCAGCTTCACCAATCTTGTCTTTGCGCCGGCGGTGAACGAGTATGACCGACCGACCATGGTGGTGACCGAATTACCGTCCGGTGCAACCGAGTTGTATGCCTGTTGGGAGTATGCCGGGATGGGAGACGGCCTGACCTGGGAGGCGCGTTGGTATCTGGATGGTCAATATCAAGAAGAGATCAGTTGGACGCCTGAACCGTGGAAAGGCGACGAGAGCGGCAACTGGTGGATTAGTGTTTATAATGAGAACGGTCTGATCGAAGGCATCTATCGTCTTGAACTGTACGTGGAAGGCCGGAAGTTGGCAGAAGGTTCCATTAAGGTCGGCGGCGCGGCGAAGCCTTCAACGACGCCCGGCGAAGGGCTATACATCCGCGGTTATATCGTCAATGCCAACACCAGGCGCGGAATCGAAGGCGCATTGTATATCGTGCTCCTTCCCGGCGTCACGGTGGATGACTGGGAAGGCGATGAGGATCAGGTCTATACCTTTGCACAGACCGACATCAAGGGATATTTTGAGTTGCCGTATCCTCTGGAACGGGGTGAAACCTACAACATCATTGTATGGGCTGAAGGTTACCGTCCTGTCATCGGTGAGGATGTGTTAATCGGTGATGAGGAATCTCCACTCGACGTAACGGTAGCATTGCAGCGGGAGTAGGTTTTATAAGAGCCTCCTGATGGGCTCAAGGTGAAGCCCCGTTATATGTTTTGGGGGTGTCTCATTTCAGGGCGGAACCCTATCTGCGCGATTGAAGTTACGACCCGGAAAGCGACTTAATTCCCGATACGCCCGCCGGCTGTGGATAGCTTTGCTCTTGTTGGCGACGGCATGGCGATTGCCGGCGCCGGATTGGGACGCCCCTGCGCCAGACGCACACCTGGCCATTGCCGCACACCCCGATGAACGGTTCCTACTCGGCGTGGCGCAGGCGACTCCCTTGTGGGGCGACCCCTGCATAACCTCACCGGATTTCCCCTACGGACATTTACCGATCTACGTGGCGCGCTTGTTCATCTTGGTCGCGCCTGGCGCCGATCCGCTTTTCACCCTACGGCTCTTCTCCGGATTGCTCGGTGTAATGCTGGTGGCGCTGAGCGGGGCATGGGGATACAGGCTTGTCGGCGGACATGGGCCGGCAGCGCGCCGGGCGGCATTGTTAGCTGCGGCCTGGATGACAGGGTCCCCGTTCGCCATTCAGCAGGCGCGCTTCTACAGCGTGGATGTGTTGGGGGCTATCCTGGCTGCCGGGGCGATCCTTGCCACAACCCGGCGCCGTTGGCCTCTTGCCGGCGCGCTTGCCGGCCTGGCCCTGGCATGTAAGGCGTCGCTCGCGTGGTGTGCGCTCACCGTCATGGTGGGATATGGGTTATGGCTTGTGAATTGCCGGTCGCAGGTTAGAGGGCGCGGGTCGAGGGGTGAAAGTTGCCGGTTGCCGGGTGCAGATTACGGCTTGAAGGTTAAAAGGCGAGAGCTGTATCACGTTTCGTGCTTTGTGTTTCAGGTTTTATTCCCCTTCTTGTTTGCCTTTGCGCTTGCTTCTCCCTGGGCGTTGCTGCGCCCTGTGACTGCCTGGCGTGGCGCAGCGGTGCAAGCGATGATGGTTTCGGGACACTTCGATTTCCCGTATACCCGTCAGTATGCCGGCACATGGCCTTTCCTTTACCCGTTGATTCAGATGGCGCTTTGGGGACTCGGCCCGGCGACGACCTTGCTGGGGCTGGTAGGACTAGGGGAGGCACTGCTGCGATGGCGGCGCGGATCGTTCACCTTGCGGTTGGCCTGTCTCTGGACACTGCTCTTTTTTTTGATGACCGCCGGCTTGTATGTCAAGTTCCCCCGCTATCTCTTGCCGCTCTATCCGCTGTGGACGGCATGGGCGGCGTGGGGCTGTGTGAAGATGATCGCTGCGCCGCTTGTGCGCCGGATCGTGGAGATGACGGCGCTTGCAACGACACTTCTATTGGGATGGGCGCAGCTTGCGGTCTACACCAGGCCCCATCCGTGGATCGTTGCCTCGCAGTGGCTCTACACGAATGTGCCCGCCGGCGCAACCGTGGCCGTCGAGGAATGGGATCATGCCTTGCCCGTCCCATTGCCGGAGGGGGATGCTACACGTTATACAACATTGACCGTCCCCGTCTTTAACGAGGAGACGGCGGACAAAGCCGGGCAATTGGCAACCCTGGCGCAGACCGCCGATGTGATTGTATTGGCCAGCCGGCGGGGATATGGCGCATTGGCGCGCCAACCACTGCGCTATGCGGCGACGTTGGCCTGGTACACGGCCCTGTTGCGCGAACGAGAGGTTATTGCTTTTGGCCGCTGTCCCCATATAGGCCCGCTGGCTCTTACGGATGATCCGCCGGCCGATGCCGGTTTGCCGGTATCCCTCTCTTTGGCCGAACGCTGCGACACCCGGTATGCCCTGCGCCTGCCACACCTCGACGAGAGCTTCCGCGTCTACGATGCCCCGTCGGTGCTTCTTCTATTACGAAAATAACTCCTTTGATGAAAAAAAGTTTGTTTCTTTCAGCAGACAACATGAGCTAGGCTCTCCACCAAAAATGAAAATGGCGCGGCAGGAGAGCTATTTTCAGATTTCGTACACGGATTTCACGGAACACACGGATTTTTATTTTTATCCGTGAAATCCGTGGCGATCCGTGTACTATTGGAGTTTAAGTGCACAAGTACCAACATTTTCGGAATAGGTCATAAATCTTGCACCGCCGAGGTCGCAGAGAGAGGGATTGGCAGACTTGGGGGCAATTGGGCAGCTTTTTGCCTCCGCAATCTCTGCGCGCTCCGCGTCCTCTGCGGTGAAATGGACACCCCCCTGGACAGTTACCTTGCTTCCTATTCTTCTGTCAGGGCAAAGCTCTCGATATTCCAGGTTTCCACGGCTATCGGATCCGGGACAAAGCCCTGCAAATCCGCGCGCGCGGCGTAAATGCGTGGCCGGAAGAAGAGCGGCAGCATCGGCAAATCTGTGCTGAGGAGTCGTTGTGCTTCGCGGTGCGCCGACAGATAATTCGCTTCGCCCGGCAGTGTCGCCAGTGCTTCCTCACATACCGCATCGTAGCCCGCATTGTGGTATCCACCGAAGTTTTGACCATCCCAATTATTGTCGGCAGAGGGAATCTCGCTAGAGAGATACAGGTTGCACGGCGGCTGGATATCGGTGAGCCAGGCGAATTCGGCGATATCGAAATGGCGTCCGTACAATGGCGTCCCCGCGCCTCCCTTGAAGAGATTGGCTGCTTCGAGCTGTTCCACTTCTACTTGGATGCCGCATGCTGCCAGATCGGCAACGACCGCTTCACCGATTTGTCGGCGCATATCCGCCGTGGTCGTGGTGTAGTGGATGCGCAGAGGCGTCCCATTGAACAGGCCGGAGATGCCGTGGGCTTCGCGGATACCGTCACCGTCGGTGTCGCGCCAGCCGATCTGCTCCAGTAATGCTTTGCCTTCGTCGGGAGCGTAGCTATAGCGTACAACGTCGTCGGCGGCAAGGGGATGGTCGGGAGGTACAAAGGTGGCAGGAAGGGGAGCGAGACCGTTGATGACCCGGTCAATGATGGCCTGACGGTTGAGGCAGAGTGCAATGGCCTGCCGCATGCGGACATCCTGGAAGAATGCCGGTCGCTCGGCATCAGGGAGTGGGGCAATATTGAAGGTAAGGTGTTCCCAGGGTGTACCGACCACGGCATACATCTTAGCCGTTCCGGCTTTTTCCATTTCCCGCAGAGTCGGCAGATCGCGTTCGAGATACAGGTCCAGGCTCAACACGTCGCATTGCCCCTGCGCCAATGCGTCCAGGGCAGTTTTGACGTTCTGGTTGGAGATAAAGCGGAAAGTGAGCGTATCGAAGAAGGGCAGCCCTTCCGTCGCGCGGAAATAGTGGGGGTTGGCCGAAAGGCGGATGGACCGCCCCGGCTGCCATTGGGTGATGACATAGGGGCCATAACCGAGCGGTGCGTAGCGGACCTCCGCTTGCTCTAGCAGTGTTGCCGGTGTGTAACGCTGCCAGGCATGGTTGGGGAGTGGCGTCCAGAACGCCGTGGCATAGGTGGAATTCAGAAAGCCCGGCAGGCCGGTCCAGACGACGGTCAGGTCATCGGTGGCAACGTAACTCTGGGTGCGCGATTCCAACCATTTCCAGTTGGGGGTAGCGGCGTGGCGGGCCAGGTCGAAGCTGTAGACGGCATCATGCGCCGTGAGGGGGGTACCGTCGGACCAGCGGAGGCCGGATTTGAGAGTAAACGTCACCTGCATAGAATCCATCATCACAGGCGGTGCTATGGGGCGCTCGTCGAACGTGATCGCACAATCATCGGCCCGGCAGCCACTCGGACGGATGCGTGTTCCCGACGTAAGGTTCACCACATCGCCACGGGCATCCACGACTTGCATGCCCCTTTCGACGGGGACGGCATTCACCACGGCATCTCCATCTGCCAGAGAGGGGAGCTTTTGTAGAATAACCGGCCGATAGGTGTAGCCGATGGTATCAATGGGTCCGTCGTAAAGGGCTTCGCGGATGATCTTAGCGGTGTATGAATCGTCCTCATAAAGGTACAGCGAGACCGGTTCCGAACCCAGGCAGATGGTCAACGCCCGCGGTCGCGGCGTAGGCGTAGCAGAGGGGATCGCCGTGGGGGTAGGAGAAGAAACGGCGGTGGAGGAAGAAACGGGTGTAGCGGTGAGAGTGGCCTCGGGTGTAACCGACGGCAACGTGACAGGAGGAGTCGTACACGCTGCTAATGCCAGGTATACTATCAGGGTGATGACAACAAAAAACCGCTTCATACTTTCGCTCCTTTTTTCAGGTATCGTGGACTCCGTGGCCGGCAACCCGTGGGCATCCTGCCGCCCGGCCTCCTGACGTAAGCCAGGCGGGGCGCGCTCGTCCACTCCTCCAAGCGTCTGGCCTGGCGGCCCGGACGGGCGATCCCGCCTTTGGTAACCAGGCACTGATAATTATCCGCCAAAAAGGAGGGCGCCTGGGCGAGCACCTCGGCGAAATTGACCTGTCCGACAAAGTGCATCGGCTGTCCCGAAGGATTCACCGGCCAGACAAAGCCCGCCGGCGTGAACGGCGTGCCGCCGAACTTGCTGGTGTACGGCGATAGAGCCGTTTCTGCAGGCGTGGCCTCAACACGGATCGCCGGCTGACCCGCCAGGCCGGCATGCTCTATGAGATGGCTAATGCTCCCCCGCAAGGCAGTTTGTTGCACCGGTAGACCTCCAGCACGTGAGGACCGCTCCGCTCATCGCAGGTTTATTCTACAGCGTACCGGCCTCCGGGATGGCCTGAATTTGACCTTGTAGTCAACGTTTTGCCAACGCACGCTCGCCCCATGTCAAAACCTATGGCGACATCCTCCGACAGCGTCGGGACGAACATGCTATCGGAGGGTAATTTTCGCCGATGTCGAGTTTTCTATTACAACCCCATCATGAATTGGAAAATGAGGTCATTGCTTCCCGGTAAACCTTCATGGCCGAAGTCGGGATAGATGACCATTTTCTTTTCTGAAGTGATTTTGTTATAGGCGGCGAATTGTGTGGAGGGGGGGCAGATCGTGTCGCGCAGGCCGATAAACCATTGCACAGTGCTGCGGATGCGCGGCGCGAGATATTGGATATCCACATAGCCGAGCTTCTCAAAGATTGCTTCCTCCTGCTCGTGGCGCGGATCGAAGTGGCGGAAATACTCACGCAATTCGGCATAGGCGGCCATATCCTGATCCATCTCCCAGACGCGCTTATAATCGCTCAGGAAAGGGAAGACGGGCGCGGCGCGTTGGATGCGCGGTTCGAGGGCGATACAGGCGACCGTGAGCGCACCTCCCTGACTGCCACCGGTTGCGCCAACGCGCGCGGGATCTACGTCCGGCATCTCCATCACGATCTTCGCCAACTGTGCCGTATCGAGAAACACCTGCCGATAATAGAGTTTCTCCGGTTCCCCTTTGAGCGCCTCATCTAACCCACGGATAATATGGCCGTGCAGTGTGTTGCCGGTGACACCGCCCTTATCTTCTGACCGTCCACCCTGCCCGCGGCAATCGAGTGCGGCGACGGTGAAGCCGGCAGCAACATAACCGAGCTTGTCGGCCCAATCGCCGGAGTCGCCGGAGTAACCGTGGAACATCAGCACGGCGGGATGCGGCTTAGGCGCATGCTTTGGCTTGAGCACTTTGGCGTAAATCCGCGCGCCGCCGACGCCGGTGAAGGTCATATCGTAGCACTCGGCGAACGACGTTTGGAACGTCGCCGGCGTCAACTTCACCTGTGGATCAAGCGCGTGCATCTCGGCCAGTGCGGCCTCCCAATAAGCATCAAAATCCGCCGGTTGGGGATTGATCCCCATATATGTTTGGAGCTTCTCTAGGGGAAAATCGAAAGTCAATGGCATAGGTCATATCCTCCTGAGTGAAAAGTAAGGAGTAGGGAGTAAGGAGTAAGGAGTAAAGAGTAAAGAGTAAAGAGTAGGGAGTAGGGAGTAAGGAGTAGGGAGTAAGGAGTAGGGAGTAGGGAGTAGGGAGTAGGAAGTAAAACCAAGTTATGCGCTGTGCTCTCATTCCTCATTCCTCATTCCTCATCACTCATTACTCATTCCTCATTACTCATTCCTCATTACTCATTCCTCATTCCTCATTCCTCATTCCTCATTACTCATTACTCTCTTTCTATATCCGCGCTTTCATCCACGGATTGCTGTTGTGAAAGTCGGCGACGGCGTTGCCGGGATGGACAAGGGCGTCGAAGAGCGGACGGTCGGCGTCGTTGAGCGTCATCTCCAGCACCGGCAGTGCGTCTTCGAGGTGCGCCAGCGTGCGCGGGCCGATGATAGGCGCGGTGATGCCCGGCTGATCCTTGCACCACAGTAACGCGAATTGGGTGGTCGTCACCCCGCGTTCTTCCGCCATGGCCTTGAGCTGCACGGCTACTTCGACGGCGCGGCGGGTCACGCGATCACGGAAGAACGCGCCGGAACGTTCGGCGCGCGAGCCTTCAGGGTACGAGGCCGTGTCCAGCATTTCTTGCGTGTACTTGCCGGAGAGGATGCCACCTCCCAGTGGCGACCACGGCAAGATTGCCAGCCCGTATTTCTGGCACAGGGGAACGAGTTCGTTTTCGATGCGTCGATCCAGCAGGTTGTAGGGCGGCTGTTCACTGATGTAACGCGCGATATTCATCTTCTCGCTGATTGTCAGCGCCTCCATCACCATCCAGGCAGGATGGGTGGAGCAGCCGATGTAGCGCACTTTGCCGGCGCGCACCAGATCATCGAAAGCGCGCAACGTCTCGTCTTGCGGCACAACGAGATCCGGCCGGTGGAGTTGGTATAAGTCAATGTGATCGGTTTGCAAGCGGCGCAGTGAATCTTCGCAGGCCTTGATGATGTGGTAACGTGAGTTGCCCCGATCATTCGGGCCGGGGCCCATCCCGCCATGCACCTTCGTTGCCAGCACGACCTGCTCGCGCTTGCCGTTTTCCGCCAGTGCCTTGCCCACGATGCGCTCGCTCTCGCCTGCATTGTAGACGTTGGCGGTGTCGATGAAATTGATGCCGGCCTCCAAAGCACGGTTAATGATGGCAATGGACTCCGCCTCGTCCGTCGGGCCGCCGAAGTTCATTGCCCCCAGACACAAAGGTGAAACCATGACGCCGGTTCGTCCTAATGAACGGTATTCCATACTCTCCTCCTCTGAAAATAGTTGCAGAATGTTAAGACCAACGATGGAAAAGAAAAACAATCCGTTGACAAAAATAGCCCGGTAGTCTGCTTACCAATTGTGCAATGCGAGGTTTTTGCGAATGAGTTCGATGCGCTGGGCGACACAGGCGGCGGAACGCATGCCGTCTTCGGGCGTATACATCACATAATCCAACATTTTGTCCACCGTGGTCGTCGCCACATGCATCCGCGTATCGGACGAAGCGTAATAAATGAACAGGTCGCCGTTTTCACGGGCGACGGCGCCGTTGCAGAACAGCACGTTGGAGACGTCGCCTACGCGCTCCAGGCCCACCGGTGCCATCAGATAACCGCCGGGACGGTAGAGGACCTGCGCGGGATTGTCAAGGGCGCACAGAAAGGCATAGAGTACATAGCGCAGTCCCGCCGCACAAGCGCGTACCCCATGCGCAATGTGCAACCATCCGGCCGGGGTCTTGACGATGGCACCGGCGCCGTTCTTCAATTCCTTGATGGTGTGGTAGGCGCGTGGATCAACGATGACCTCTTCTTTGATTTCGGCGTGTGCGATGTCATCTACTAATCCAAAACCGATGCCACCCCCCGTGCCGGCTTCGATGAAGCTGTCCTGTGGACGTGTGTAGAAGGCATATTTCCCCTGAACAAACGCCGGCAGCAGGACGACATTGCGTTGCTGCGCCGAAGTCGTTTTGAGATCGTCGAGGCGCTCCCAGGTTTTCAGATCACGGGTGCGGGCGATGCCGGCCTGCGCAATGGCACTGCTTAAGTCGCCGGGCGGCGCGGTGGGGTCCTTGCGCTCGGTACAGAAGACGCCGTAAATCCAGCCATCCTCGTGTTTGGTGACGCGCATATCGTAAACATTGGTGTCGGGGTCGGCGGTTTCCGGCATGACGATGGGATAATCCCAGAAACGGAAGCCATCCACACCGGTTTCACTCTCGGCAATGGCGAAGAAGGATTTGCGGTCGTAGCCCTCCACCCGACAAACGAGGAGAATTTTCCCCTCCCATTCCAATGCCCCCGCGTTGAATACCCCATTGATCCCCATCCGTTCCATGAGATAAGGATTGGTTTCTGGATTGAGATCATAGCGCCAAAAGAGCGGGGTATGGGCGGCGGTGAGCACCGGATGTACGTAGCGGTTGAACAAGCCGTTGTCCCAGGTGGGATCAATGCTATTTTTGCGTTCAATAAGAGCGTTATACGTTTGGGTCAAGCGTTGTAAACGTTCCTGAAATATGTTTTGTGTCATCATTTCATACCCCCTTGTAGTCCGGTAGTCTTTCATCGCGTAGTCCGAGCTTAACTATACCATATTTTACCTGACATGCATAGTGCAATGGGCGGAAAGCGCGGGTGCGCTCTCGCCTGGTGGATCGAGATCCGACAGGAGATGCGGTGGGAGGATGGACGGTTAAGAAGAGATCGGAGGCCGTGTGCTATTACGCAACACCAAATCTGGATACAGCACACGTTGTTGCAAAGGAATGTCCGGCGTTTCGATGATGGAGGCCAGGTATTCGATACACTGGTGTCCTAGCGCATTGAAGTCCTGCCGCACGGTGGTCAGAGGAGGGATAAAATAAGCGGCTTCGAGCATATCGTCGAATCCGATAACCGACACATCTTCCGGCACCCGCAGCCCCCGCGCGCGCAGGGCCTGTAACGCCCCCATAGCCATGCGGTCGTTGCCGACGAAGAGGGCGGTGAAAGATTCGTATTTGTCCAGCAGGCGCATGACGCCGGCGTAGCCGCCGGGGGCCTCGAAATCGCCTTCGGTGCTCATTTCGGGATTCAGTCCGTGGGCTTGCATCATGCTCACAAAGGTTTCGTGCCGCATACGCGCGTCAATATGGTGCAAGGGGCCGCTGACTTCGGCGATGCGCCGGTGGCCCAGGTCCAACAGATGTTGGAGAGCAAGGCGGGCCCCATGACGCTGGTCGAACACAACCGAGGGCATTTTGGCGCCGAGTTCGGTCCCGGCCATCACGAAAGGCAGATGACGACAAATCTCGGCGAGTTCTTCATACGTGAAATTCAGAAAGGGCGTATAGATCACCAACCCGTCAACCATGCGTGAGGTCAGGTCTTCCAGAATTTCTTGCGCTTCTGCGCGGGTAGCGTGCGCATTGATTTCGGAAATGACCAACGAGTAGCCGAATCTTCTCGCCCAGTACAACATGGCTGGCAGGGGATCATTATAGGCCAAGTCAAAGATGATGAGTTGAATGATATGTGAGCGTCCGGTTGCCAGGATCTTGGCGGCTTGATTGGGACGATAATTGAGCGAGCTAATCGCTCCCAGCACTTTTTCGCGGGTTTTGCGCGATACGTTCGGATGCTTATTGATCACCCGCGATACCGTTTGGTAAGAAACGCCGGCGAGACTGGCAACATCATGCAAGGTCGCACGTTTAGGCTGTAAGTCGGGCCTATAGGATACCTCGGTATAACTGATTGTGAACCTTCACAATACTTTCTAGTTATTATACCTGTTCTTTGGATAAAATGCAATAGCTATTGGGCAGAGTTTGTGAAATTGCGGCGCGGAGAACGGTATCTGGGCGGGGAAAAAGCGAATTAAACCACTCGCGCTCCCTTTCAAGAACGTAACTGTTCAGGGGGTGTCCATTTCACTGCAGAGGACGCGGAGCGCGCAGAGATTTCGGAGGCAAAATGCCGCCAAATTGCCCCCAAGTCTGCCAATCCATCCATCTCAGCGGTCTCTGCGACCTCAGCGGTGCAAGATTTATGACCTGCTGAGCAGTTACTCGAGAACTTTCCAGGCAAATTTTACTTGATTTTCTTATTTGGGTATTGACTTCTGTGGATAAGTATGCTATATTAAGAATGTGAACCTTCACAATTTCATGAGACTTTGTCGCCATGGCGTTGTCAACTTGGACATGACCGGACCCCATAAAGTGATAGTGAAACTATTCCACAGCTGAGTTTAATGAAAGGAGGTTATGCCTACTGATCTATAACGCCAACACTTTTTGTGCAGCGTCAATGTGTGCCCAATTTATCTATTCGATTACCCGTTATGGAGGAGAACTACTATGGACAAGAAATTTAGTCGTCGTGAGTTTTTGAAAATCGCCGGACTGGCGAGCGCCGGTTTAGCGTTAGCCGCGTGCACCAAACCGACTCCGGCATCCAAGGAGGCTACCAAAGCTGCTGAGGCCCCCACCAGTGCTCCCGCTAAGAAGGAACCCACGCCATTCCTGTTCTGGTTCCAGGCCGAGAACCACAAGCCCGAATATGATCGGCGTATCCCTGAGCTTAACGACAAGTTCAACATCAAATTCTCCTATGAAGTGATGTCCCGGGATGCGATGACCCAGAAGTTCCCTGCCACCCTGATGGCCGGCAGCGGCTTCCCTGATATCATCGAGCAGAACGCGGACGATGTGGTTAAGTTCTTGAAGGGGGATGATAGCATTATCCCGTTCATTGACCTGAAGCCCGCTCTCCAGGCCAGCCCCTACGCCAACCAGGTATTGACATCGCGTTTTGACCGCTACAGTAAGGATGGTAAGTACTACGGTGCTCCCCATGATGTGCATCCGGTGGTGATGCTGTACAATGATCGGGCATGGAAGGAGTTCGGCGTTGATCTGGCGACCGTGGATACCTATGACAAATTCCTGGATGCCGCCAAGGAAGTCGCCAAGAAGACCGATATGAAGATGCCGGATGGACGCCCGCGCGCGGTCATTATGGACTGCTTGAGCTGCACCAACCTGCCGGCGCGGATGATGGACTTGGGCATTTGGTGGACCGATGCTAATGGCGAGCCCATGCTGAAGACGCCGGCCATGAAAGAGGCTGCTGCCGACTGGATGCGCTTCCACGATTATTGGATGGATATTGACTGGGGCAACCAGGTCGCTATGATGAAAGAGGGGCAGGCGATGGCTCAGTTCTGCCCGGACTGGCTGTACGGCATTCACTTCCAGGGCACGGCTGCCGATAAGGAGTGGTTGGCCAATTCACCGATGCGGATGACCAGCTTGCCGGGGATGAAGGCGAATTCTCCGCGCACCACTTCCTGGGGTGGCACCAGCGCCTCCGTACCGAAGCTGTGCAAGATTGCCGATCTGGCCATCAATGTGCTGCTATACCTGTACTTCGAGAACGGTGATGGTCAATTGGCCCAGCGGTTTGTGGACACCGGGATTTTGCCGCCGGTGAAGAGTGCCTGGGAAAATGAAATCTTCCACAAACCGGTTGAGTATCTCGGTGGGCAAATTGCCGGTGAAATCTTCATTGATGCTGCCAATCGTCTCCCCAGCTATTCCGAGCAGTGGACGACCAGCCTCGTCACCTCGGCTTGGGGTGGACAATTCAGTGCGGCTTGGGCCGGCGAAATCACCCTTGATGAGTGTATCGAGGCGGCCTATAAGCAGGCTATCGAGGATATCGAGAAGAACAAGTTCTAAACCCGGACGGGGTGTGTTTTGGCCCCTAACGGTGTTGCTCGGTGGTTCAGACCGGGGGAGAGTGGGGAGTTGCTCCCCCGGTTATTTTGCGTATAGTATAGGTATTCGGTACAACGCTAAGCGGCCGATGTTTGCCTCGTCGTGGGTTGTGCTCGAATAGATTCTCTCCGAAGGATAGCGAAAGTTAGCATGGCAACTCAAGCGATA
>FWPV01005294.1_pt1 | contig 26020 bp, 15 predicted proteins | sample 2228371 | NCBI WGS metagenome assembly FWPV01 (sample SAMEA103939776, study PRJEB20133) | metagenome
AGATAATGGGCGGCTCGCCCGCCAGCAGCCGCTTGATGAAAATGGTGATGACGCCCACGTAGGGCGTGTAGCCCTGGCGCGGCCCGTAGGTATTGAAGTAGCGCAGGATGACCGGCTCCAGGCCCAGGACTCTGGCCAGGCAGAGCAAGTACTTCTCGCCGGCGAGTTTGCCGACGCCGTAGGGCGAAATCGGCTCGGTCGGATGGGTCTCCGGAATCGGGTCGGGGGACGGCGCGTCGGCATAGACCCCCATGGACGACGCATAGACGAAGCGCCGCACCCTGCACTCGGCGCAGGCCTGCAGCAGGGTCAGCGTTCCCATCACATTCGTCTGGGCATCGTCGTAGAACCGATCCACCGAGGCGCGGATGCTGACGCGGGCGGCCAGGTGAAACACGATGTCCACGCCGTCCAGCGCGCGCTCCACCGCCGAAGGGTCGCGGACATCGCCGACCATCAACTCGGCTCCGGCGGGGACGTTCTCCCGCAAGCCCACCGACAGGTTGTCAAGCACGCGCACCTGCACGCCCAGGTCCAGCAGTCGCTCGGCCACGTGCGACCCGATGAACCCCGCGCCGCCGGTTACAAGTGCTCGCCGGAACATCGGAACGGTCATGATACGGTCTCCCTCAAGTCCAGCGTTACCTCCGGGCTGACCAATTGGCGCACCAGGTCGCGCGTGGAATCCACCACCGTGCCCGACAAGATCAGCGAGTCCTGGATGCGGATCGGGTGCTTGACGACCACCCCGTCACCCAGCACCGAGTTCTCCACGCGCGCGCCCTCGGCCAGCGTTGCCCCCTCACCGATGACTGCGTTCACGCCCAGCCGCTTCAGTTGTTCCAGGTTGCATTCCAGCAGGTCTTTGGCATACGTTACGTTGACATCCAACTCCACCACCTCGGCGGGATAGACCGGATAGCCGTCCTCAATCAGGATTTGGATGGAGTTGGTGAGTTCGTACTCATCGCGCTGCGCAGTTCGCGGCGTGCGGCGGATGGCGTCAAAGATGGACAGGTCAAAGGCGTAGATGCCGCACCCCTTTAGGTTGCTGGGCGGGCACCGCGGCTTCTCAATGACGCGGGCGACAGCCCCGCTGGGATGGAGCACAACGGCGAAGTTGCGGCTGATACGGGCGGGGTCGGCCTCGCGCTTCACGGCCAGCACCGCGCCCGCCTTGCGCTCCCAGAACATGTCCACCATCTCCTGGAGGCGCGGCGCCACCATGAAAATGTCGCCCAGGAACAGCAGGAACGGATCGTTCACGTAGGGCTCTAACTGGCCGACGGCGTGGGCGATGCCCAGTTTCTCCTTCTGCTCCACGTAGGTGATGTGCATCCCAAGCCAGGCGCCGTCGCCGAAGCGCGACACGATGCCTTCTTTCAGATGCCCCACGACCAGAATGACCTCACGGATGCCCAGCCGCCGCATGTCTTCCAGTTGGTATTGAAGAATCGGCTTGTTGCAGACGGGCAGGAGAGGCTTGGGCCGGTAGAGGCTCAACGGCTCAAGGCGGCTCCCATGCCCCGCTGCCAGAATCACTCCAATCATTTTGCCATCCATTGCCCCAACTCCCACAAGAACCGTCAGATTCGGTTCAGTATCCGTGCCCGGTAAAGGGTCTGCTTGAGTTTCAGATAGACCAGGAACCACCCCATCTGCCAGGCGGTGCGGAACGTCTTGAGTTTGGACTGCCCGGCCAGCCGCTCCGAATGGGTGATGCCGACTTCGCCGATGCGGTAGCCCAGCGTCTGCGCCTTGACAAGGATTTCGGTCGGCGTCGGATAGCCGCGCGCCTCAATCTGGATCGCCTGCGCCACGTCGCGCCGCAGGAGTTTCAACGCGCAGTTGGTATCGCGCAGGCGCAGTCCAAACATCAGTCGCACCAAGATATTCAGCCCGCGGTCGGCCACCACGCGCACAAACGTATCGCGCTTGCCCTTCCGGTAGCCCGTTACCAGGTCGTAGCCGCCGCGCCGCAGTTCGGCCAGCAGCAGGCGATACTCGGCGGCATCAAACTGGCCGTCGGAGTCAATGGTAACCACATAGTCGCCGTCGGCATGGGCGATGGCCTGCGACAGCGCGTAGCCGTAGCCGCCGTTGGGCTTGTAGTCCACCACGACGAGAAACGGAATCTCGGCCTGGAGTTCGCGCAGAATCTCCAGCGTGCGGTCCGTGCTCCCGTCGTTGGCAACCACGATCTGCCCGCGGATGCCGTCGCCTCGGATGACCTGCGCCCAGTAGCGGACGACCTGCGCGATGCCCTCCTCCTCGTTGTAGGCGGGCGCGCAGATGGAGATTTCAGGCCTATCGTGTGTCCGCCCGTCCATTTGCCATTACCTGCCGATGAGGAACGCGCCGCCGCAGATCAGCAGAACGCCAATCCAACGCGCCGGCGACACCGGTTCCTTGAGAATCAGCCACGACAGAAAGACCACGATGACGTACCCCAAGCCCACCATCGGGTAGGCAAAACTCAGCGGCAGCCTGGACAGCGCCACCAGATACACGATGGACGACAGGGCATAGCAGAAGATTCCCAGCACCACATACGGATTGGAGAACATCCGCACCAGGGCGCGTAGGGTCAGCGAATGGAGCGCGCCTACCTGGGTCATGCCCGTCTTCATCACCATTTGGCCGGCCACGCCCAGCGCAACAGCCGCCAGCAGAAACAGCACCGGACTCATCTTCGCTCTACTCCTCGGTTGCTTCATCTTGTCTCCACGCCTGTGAATCGGTACACCCAAATTGTGTCCTGGACGTAGGCCCGCTTGTCCCCGTTTACCCACTCGCTCGGCGGAATCACGGGCGTGGGCGACACCCGGCGCATCAGCGCGCCGCCGTGAAACAGCCCCTCGTCCTCAAACCGACCCACCAACTCCCAACCTCTGCGAGTATCCATCACCCGCTTGGCCTGCGCCCACGAATCGCCCAGGCTCCCCTGCGCGAGCAGTACGATGCGCACGCCGTTCGCTTCTAGCCAATCCACCGCCTCATCGGACGGGAACCGCCGCAGGATCTGCTCCGCCTGCCGAAACGACGGCGGGACGAAAGTCCCGTACCCGTAGGCAATGGGCTGGCCGTGGAACCGCTGCTGGTACAGCGGGTAGCCGTACCACGTGCGCTCCAGCGGGAACTGGGCCACCGGCGACGGTTTATCCTGCACCGCAAGCCAGGCATCCACCGGCTGGCCCCTGGCCTCGCTATATCCTAACGGAAACGGCGCGGACGCCAAATCCAGCGCCAACAGGAGCGCCAGCCCGCCGGCCAACGCAATCCGCCCCGTGCGGGCCTTTATTCGCGTCGTCAGATGCGCCGCGCCCGCGCCCGCCAGGACGCTCACCGACAAGACCGCCATCAGCGCGAACCGAGCCGGCACCCGCACCGCCGTGAAGAACGGGAAGTACAGGTACAACAACAGCGTCGGCATGGGGATGAGCACCGTGCCGGGTACGTCCATCTTGCCGAATCTCAGCGGGTTCAGCGCCGCCTTCTCGGTCAGGAAATACATGCCGCGGGCGAACGTGCGTGCCACGGCCTCGGGCGCGGAGATGCGCACCGGGCCGCCCGCGACATGCAGAGTCGTGCCCAACGCCAGCACCAGGCCGACTACGCCAAGCCACGCGTAGGGCCGCAGCGTTCGGTCGCGCCGCCAACACCAGACTGCTACCAGCGCCAGCGCCGCCCAGCCCAGGTACAGCACGCCTTCCTGGATGTTCGGGATGTAGCGGGCGGCCAGGGTCTCGCCCCACACCGGATGGAAAACGCTGGGCCACAGAAAATCGGCAACCCCCGCCGACCACTGGTCCACGTAGGCCAGGTCGCGGTACTCGGTCGCGCCCGCCCCCGCGTTCCGCAGAAGTGGCACAGCGGCCGGGAGCATCACCACTCCGGCCACCACGACGAACGCGGCGATGGCGGCCAACAAGCGCCGGGGCACCCACTGGCGGCGCGTCTCTGCCCAGCGGAGCGCGCCGAACAGTGCCAGGAACAGGCCCACCATGTAGGCATAGTACCACGACGACAGCGCCGTCAGGCCCAGGAAGACGCCCGCCAGCGCCCCGTCGCGCACGGCCTTCGTGCGAAAGGCCCGCTCGGCGAACAGAAACGCCGGCGGGATCCACTGCGTTCCCATCAACGGCAGATGCCCTGCGCCCAGGTGCGCCATGCGGTACGGGCTGAAAGCGAAGAGGAGGCCCGCCACCGCCCCCGCCAGCCTGCTACCGGTCAGGTACCGCGCCAAGCAGTACATGGCCCACCCCGACAGGGCGAAGGACAGGAGCATGACCGCGTTGTACGCGACGACCTCGCCCCAAAACGCGGCAAACGGCAATGCCAGCGCCATGTTCGCCAGCGTCGTCTCCGACAAACTGACGTCATAGCCTGCGGGATAGAAGACATCGGGATTGAACAGCGGCGACTGCCCGCGTTCCAGCAGAGCGGTCTTGAACACCCATATCTTGTAAAGGTACTCGTAGTTATCCCCCGGCGGGCCAAGCACGGCATCGGATAGGTGCGCGGCGAGCGGCCACGTCGCGGCCACGGCGAGCACCGTAAATGCCGCCAGCGCCGCCAGGTGCTCTCTCCACGACATCCGGGCCGCGGCGCTCATCCTGTCCCTCCACGCCGCCGGAAGTGCAGGATGGTGATGTCGCGGAACTGGCGCCGTTCCACCACTTCCCCGAACCGGCGCAGATACTGCTCCAGCGCGTCGTTGTCCGTATGGCTGACCACAAGCCAGAAGTCGGACGCCTGCGCCACCACCGGCGCGACCTTCGGCTCCAGGTCGGCGTCGCTCACGTGCCCGCGCCACACCGGATGCAGGTCCGCCGGCACCTGGTAGTAGTGCACCAGTGGGATGCGGATGTCCTCATCCACAAGGAAAATGGGGACTCCCGCGGGCGCGTTTTGGGTCAGGTAGGCGGCGGCCCCCCGCCAGTCTTCCTTCTGCGGCACGGTATACATGACGAGCAGCACCGCCGCGACCCCGGCCAGGTACGGCGTCATAACCGCCCAGCGTACGAATGGGCGGCGAATCTGGCTGAACCCCCTACCCGCCACGATGGCAAACGCAGGCGCAAACGGCACCATATAGCGCAGGACGAACATGGGCTTGAACTGGGCCAGCGCGAACGCAAGGGTTGTCGGTAGAGCCATCAGAAGCACGGCGCAGGTCCATTCGCGCCCGCCGTCCCGCCACCATTCCATCCCGCGCCGCCCCGTGGGTGGAATCGCGCCCAAGAGCAGGGCTAATCCAAAACACCCCGCGGCCAGCCAGTAGGCCCACGGGTACGGCGGGCGAATCGTGCCGAGCGCAAAGTCCACGGGCAGGAGGAGCAGTTGCCTCAGCCCAGGCGCGCCGTACTTCTGGGCGATCCACGTCCACCACCCCGCGCTCTGTTGCGCGGTGATGCCCACGAACCACGGCACGGCCAGGGCCACAAGCACGGCGTTCGCGGCCAGCCATGCCCAAACCCCCTTTCGCGTGTCCGGCTCCAGCACAAACACCAGAGCAGCCCAGACGTTGATTGCCACGACGACCAGGATCGCGAACGTGTGCGTGTACAGCCCCAACGCGGCGGATAATGCATATGCGCCCCAAAGCCGCACCGAGCGCCGCGACCGCATGCCCTCCACCACAGCCAGGACGGCCAGCCAGGCGCAGAGCCCCGCCAACACGTACATGCGGGCCTCGCGCGAGTACCAGATGTGAAACGGCGACAGCGCCAACAGTCCCGCCGCCCATGCCGCGGCCCGCATTCCGAACAGGCGTTGTGCGACGCTATAGACCGCCAGAACCGTCAGGATGCCGAAAAGCACCGACAGAAAGCGAATCATGAACTCCGTGCGGCCCAGGCTCAGCCAGAAATGCAACAGAATATGGTACACATTCTTGTCGGTGAACGCGAACCCGTCCGGCCGCAGGAAGTTGAGCAGCGACAGGTCCGCGCTGGCAAAGGCCACGCTGTAGGCCTCGTCAAACCACAGACTTTCGGCCCCCAGCGCCACCAGCCGAAGCAACGCGGCCAGTGCCACCAGTTCCACCAGAAACCACCGATCCATCGGGAGGGCCGGTCCCCAGTATGAAATCAGCGCATCACGCCGACGTCCACGCCAATCCGAGAGTTTCAGATGCGCCTCCTACTGCTGTCCGGTCAGGATGTACAGTGCCACGCCGATAGGCCCGCGAAAGCGCCGCTCATCCACCAGCGTATACTGCGCGTCCATGTACTGCTTGACCAAACCGTTGGGGTCGCCATAATGCCCAACGGACCAGACCAGCCACGCCCGGCGGTAGCCCTCCACGCCGGGGCGAATGCTGGATTCCACTTCGTCCGGCGGCAGCGGCACCTTGAACCACGTCCACGCGGGCAGGTCCGCCGTCGCATAGTACCCAAAAGGCTTCTCATTCCAGCCCGGGTAGAACACGGCCACGTCGCCGTCCGCCGCGCGCGAGGACACATAAGCCGCCGCACTGCGCCAGTCCTCGGTCTGCAGCACCCCGGCCATCTGCCACAGGCCGAACGCCAGCGCCACAACGAGCCCGGCCATCGCGGCGCGCCGCCACCAAGCCCCGGGCAACGCGCCAAGCCCCGCCGCCGCCAACAGCAGATACCCCGGCAGGAATGTCAGCAAGTACCGCTCCGAGTACAGGGGCTTGACCTGAGAAATGAGCCACGCCGCCCCCACAGGCACCACCAGGTACGCCGCGGCGAACACTACGCCCCGGCGGTGCGCGCCATTCGGCGAGCGCAGGCCCACCCAAAGGGCCCACAGGCTCAACCCTCCAAATGCCCCATAAGCCAGCCACCGGAGCCAGAACGGGTACAGCGGCCTCACATTGCCCACCGTGAACCCCACGAGGATATCGGCTAGGGCACGGGCACCAGGAGTGCCGCCGCGGGCCACCCAGCCGCCCCCGCCCGACGTAACCTGAAACCACATCGTCGGGATCCACGGCGCGAACAGCGCCACACTCGCCAGCACACCTACCCCGAACTCGGCCACAGTGCGCGGGCGGCGCCCCCGCCACGCTTCGTACAGCACGTACACGCCCTGCGCCAGAAACACGAACACGGTGTAGTAATGCGTGTACAAAGCGGCGGCGCTCCCAAGCACGTACCCGACGGCAAAGCGCGCCTTTCGGCTGTCCAGGAACGCCACCAGGCAGAGGCTGGACAGCAGCGCCCAGAACCCAAGCCACGTGTACATCCGCGCCTGCTGGGAATACCAGACGTGGACGGGGGCCAGCGCCAGGAGCGCGCCCGCCGCAATCCCCGTGCGCCGATCCAACAGGCGCATGCCCAGATCGCAGAGCACCACAACGCTTAGCGCGCCGGCAACGGCAGACAGACTGCGCAGCGCCGCCTCGCTCTCGCCGAAGACCCGCCAGAAATGCAACAGCAGGTAGTACAGCGGCGGATGGATGTCCTTCGCCGTCCATGCGATGACTTCCGGCACCGACTTACGCGCCAGGAACAGGCTCGTCGCCTCGTCCAGCCACAGGCTTTCGGCCCCGATGCGCCACAGCCGCACGGCCAGCGCCAGCAGGAACAGGGCGGCAGGCGCAACCCACGTTGTCCAAACCGCTTTCTTCGCGCCGACGGTCAAGGTGTTCACCATACTCTCGTGTGTGCTTATTCTTTGGGATTCCTCTTCGCGCTTGCTCCTTGCGCTTACTCCTGGGGGCGGTTGCCAAAGGACTGGAACGGCGTGGGCTTCCACCAGGCCCACTCCACGCAATTGCGACAGGAAGGCACGTCATCCAGGCGGCGGGCCAGGTGCTTGCGACGAAGTTCCTGCATGGCCGGGCCGTTCCATGCCTTCATCACGCCGCCCGCCACATTGCCCAGCGGGTACAGGGCATCAAAGTCGCGGTCGCAGCAGACCAGCGTCCCGTCCCAGTAAATGTGGACGTGAAACCACAGGTTGGGACAGTGCCACCGCTTCGGCGGGACCTTCGCCTCGGCGGCCCGAAGGCTCGCGATGGCGTCCACCTGATTGCCCCACGAGTCAAAGGGCTTGACGCTGACGCGGTACACCCCGGCCTGCCGCCACTGCTTGGTGAACTCCTCCACCTCGGGCAAGGTGGGCTGCATTTCTATGATTTGCACGTTGACCTGTGGCTCCGCGCCGGGCACTTGGCGGCGCAGGTCAATGAACCGCTGGATGTTCGCCCTCGTCTGCTCAAAATCCCCTCGGCGGCGGATGGCCTCGTAGGTATCGGCGGACGCGCCGTCCAGGCACATGTAGATGGCCCCTAGCCCTGCGCGCAGAATCTCTTTGCTCAGGTCCTCGGTGAGCAAGGTCGCATTCGTGGAGATCTCGGGGCGGATGCCCTTCTGGCGGGCGTAGGCGATCATGTCGGGCAGTTTCGGGTGGAGCAGCGGCTCGCCCCAGATGTGCAGTGTCGTAACCGGCACGTGCCCCGCCATCTCGTCCACAATCTGCCGGAACAAGTCCCACTCCATGTAGCCCCGCTTGCGCTTCATGGTACCGATGCCGTTCGGACACATGATGCAATTGAGATTGCAGGCGTTGGTGGACTCCAGGTACATCCGGTCGGGATAGTAGGGAAGCCGAACCAGCCCGGCCTTATAACCCAGGTACTTGACCAGGGATGCCGCCCGTTTTCGCAGACGGCGGCCCCGCGGAATCCTTATGCCCATGAATGCTTTCCTCCCTTTCGTAGGGATGCGAATCGTTTAAACAGCCCAAGCCGAACCAGACCGCGCGCCAGCGCCCGGATGGGCTTCACCCGCGAGATGGCCCAGGCCACCGCGCCCAAGCGCGGGCCAAAGGCCTTGAGGTATCGGCGGCGCTGGCGGCTCTCCTCAAATCGCCGTCGGGCAATCAGCGTCAGTTTGCCCAGCCGCGAGTCCGAGACCTCCGATACATTCAGGAACGGCGCGATCTCCTCGGTGTAGGCGTTGTAGTAGTAGGCGCGGGTAAAGTCGGCGTTGTATTGGGTATCCGGGCGTCTCTTGACCAGTTCGTCCCACAGCCGTGTGCCCGGGAACGGTGTCGTGATGCTGAACATGGCCTCGTCCAGTTCCAGTTCACAGGCGAAACGAATCGTCTGCTCCATCGTCTCTTCGGTGTCACCCGGCAGGCCCAGCATGAAGTAGCCCTTGCTACGGATGCCCGATTGGGCGGTCCACTTCACCGCTTGTCGCACCTGATCCATGGTGATGTTCTTGCCAGTAGCCGCAAGAATCTCAGGATTGCCGGATTCAATTCCATAGTGGATTTCGCGACAGCCGGCGCGGTACATCATGGCAAGGCTTTCGGGCGTTACGCGGTCCACGCGGCCCAGGCACTGCCAGCGGATGTCCAGGCCCTCCTCTATAATCATCTGCGAGATGGCCATGAGGCGCTTGGTGTTGATGGTGAACAGGTCGTCAATGAAATAGAAGTTGCGCACGTTGTACTGGGTTCGCAACAGGCGCAGTTCGTCTACGACGCTCTGCGCACTGCGCTGGCGGTACGTGCGCCCGACAATGCCCTTGAAGCAGTAACTGCAATTGAACGGGCACCCGCGGCTGGACAGCACCGTGAGCATCTTCTCGCCATTGGGCGCGGCAAGGGGATACTTGTCCAGTTCCAGCAGGTGGCGGGCCGGCAGCGGCAACGCATCCAAATCGGCGATGAGCGGGCGCTCCGGCGTTCGCACCACATGCCCATCGCGGGCATAGGCCAGCCCTCGGATGCCGCTGAAGTCTTCGGCTCCGGCCTCCAAAGCCGCCACCAATTCCATCAGCGTCTCCTCGCCCTCGCCGTAGACCACAAAATCCACGCCCGGGTCCGACGCCACTGCTTCCGGAAAGACGGTGGGGTGCGGCCCGCCCAGCACGATGGGGACCGAGGGCAGGGCCTGTTTCAGCAGGGCGATGCTCTGGGTTACGCTGTGATAGCCGCCGGTCATCACCGTGAAGCCGATGAGGTCGGGGGCGTAGGCCACCACATCGGCCACATCCTCCTCCTGCGGGCGGTGGGGGCGCAGTCCGAAGTCAAAGATGCGCGCCTCGTGCCCGCCCCTCTCCAGCACCGCGCCCAGGTACGCCAGGCCCAAGGGCGGGTAGTCGGTAACCTTCTCATGCCACTTTGGCGCAATCAGAGCGACTCTCAAGACCTAATCTCCTCTCTGGAATTCGCTTTGTGTAATGAGGAAGGGCAGAAGCGTCGGGCGTTGCCGTTTTCTGCGCCTTTGTTCGGGCCGCGCACCCTTAGCCGTGCCGCCTGCACAAGTACGTCGGCCCCGAGCATCGGGAGCCGACGCAGAGAGCGGCTCTCTAATGATGATAGGTCTCCTCATAGTGAATTATACACAGCCTTGATGAAAAACGGATGACAAAGCCTTTGGGTGCGCATGACAAACTGTTCATGATGAATTGGGCCCGGCCGACAGCACGAGGCATCACTGGCGAGAAGTGTCCGAGGGAAGGGTCGTGAAATCCAGGGACAGGTCGCGCCCGCCCTCCAGGCGTTTCGGCAAGATGAATTTGAACACGCTACCCTGCGGTTCTGCGCCCTCCACCCAGATGCGCCCGCGGTGGTGCTCTACGATGTGCTTGCAGATGCTGAGTCCCAGGCCCGTACCGCGGTAGGGTCGGGTCGCGCCGCTGTCCACCTGGTAGAATCGTTCAAACACCCTCTCGCGCTCTGCCGGCGGGATGCCGATCCCCGTATCGGCCACCGAGATCAGCACGCGGTCGCCCAGGTCCTCGCCGCTGATGACAATGCGGCCGCCCGCCGGCGTGAACTTGATGGCGTTGTCCACCAAGTTCGTCAGCACCTGCTCCATGCGGGTCGCGTCGGCTTCCACGGTGGCGAAATCGGGCGGGATGGTCATCTCCAATGCGATCTGCGCCTCCTGCGCCTGCGGCGAGAGTTTCTCGGCCACCCGCGCGGCGATCTCCGCGAAAGACACCTCCTCTATCCGCAGCCGAATCTGCCCCGACTCCAGGCGCGAGAACTCCAGCAGTTCGGTGATGAGGTTCTGCAGTTGATCCGTCTGCTCGCGTACTGTGGTGAGAAAGTCGCGCTGGAGATCGTTGATTCTACCGGTTTTGCCCATGAGGATGATGTCCACAAACCCCTTGATGGAGTGGAGCGGCGTCTTCAACTCGTGGGAGACGACCGACAGGAAGTTGGACTTCATCTGCTCCAGTTGCTTCTGGCTGGTGATGTCGCGCAGGACGGTAACGACGCCGCGCGGCTCGCCGGCAGCGCCGGGGACGGTGGTCGCCAGCGCCTGGTAGATCATCTCCGGGTGCTCGCGGGTCATGGGCACCCGAATCTCGCGGATGATGGGCTTGCCCGGCTCCGCCAGCGCCTCGCGCATCACGTCCATCAGTTCACGGTGGCCCACCGTATCAGAGAGCGGTCGGCCCAGGAGAGGGTCGTCCTCCACACCGAAGATACGCGTGGCGATTGGATTCATCATCACCAAGTTCAGGTCCGTGTCGGTAACCAGCACGCCGTCGCCGATGCCCCGGAGCACGGCTTCCAACTCGTTGCTCTTTTCCTGCACGCTACGGTAGATTTGCTCGGTCTGGCGCTTTTCGCGGGCCAGGTCTTCGTATAGGCGCGCTTTCTTCACGGCAATCGCCGCCTGGTCGGCAAACGCCGCCAGCAGGTTCAGGTCGTCCGGGCTGAACGCGTTGAGTTCCGTGCTGGTGGCACTGAGAGCACCGATGGCCTTCCCGTCGGACATGAGCGGGACGCTGATGATAGATTGCACCGGCACCTGACCCAGGCGAATGTACCGTTCATCGCGGGAGACATCGCCGATGAGCGCAGGCGCAGCGTTGGCCACCACCCAGCCGGCGACGCCCTTGCCCACCGGGAAGCGCGACCCCCACAAGTTCTGCGGCGACACACCCGACGCGGCCAGCGTTACCACCTCGCCCGCCGTCTCATCCAGCAAGGCGACCGAACAGCGCGCGCCCCGAAGCACCTGCGACGCGTTGGCCACGATCATCGCCAAAAGCGATTCCAAGGCCACCGCCGAGTTGATCGTCTTGATGCCCTCTTGCAGCGAGCGCAACTGCATGACCCGATCGCCCAGATCGGTCGCTGTCCGCTGCAACACCGACGTCTTGCGGCGCAGTTCCTGCCCTTGCTCTTCCAACGCGAAGTTCAGGCCGCGAATCAGCCGATACCTGCGTTCCAGGAGCCAGGCCACGTACAAGGCCGCCAGCACCATGGCGAACAGGATCAGGTACCGAAGCACGAACGCGGGCGACAACAGGAACAGCAGTGACTGAATCTGCAAGTACACGCCCAGAATGTACAGCGGCCCATACAGGAAAGGCAAAAAGATGAGCCAATGCACAAACGGATAGCACAGGGCTACTTTGATGGCCAGGACGAAGTAGAGCAAGTACAGTTCGCTACCCACACCGCCGGAGTAGGGGATGAGAAACAGGACCGCCAGGGAATCTATGATTGTCGCCGCCGGGACAAACCACACGGGCACCCTTTCGCGCCACGGCCCGTACACCAGCACCGAGACCGTGAACGCGAATGCCATGAACACGGCCAGCCCCAATGCCGCAGCCCGCGGAAACGGAACTTGCTGGGTCGTCCACACACCAATGCTGCCCACCAGAAATATGCCCCACCGGAACGGCACGCCGAAACGCCGCTCCACGCGCATCAGGCCGTCCTTGCAGTAGTCAAGGGAAGGCGGCGGTATAGAGATCGTAGTGGACGCGCTCATGGCCGATCCTCTCTCATGACTTGCGCTCATCGCGGCGGCAGGGTCGGCGTCGCCGTCGGCGCGGGTGTGGGCGTTGGGCTGGGCATCTTGGCCGTGGGCGTGAACGTTGGGACTGCCCGAGTCGGTTCCGGAGCCACCTGCGTTGGCGCGGGCGTCGGAGACGCTGTATCCGTGGGCGACGGCGTGGGCGTCCATGTCGGCACCGATGCCCTTGTCTGCGCAGCCGTGGGCGGCAGCGTGGGCGTCGCCGTTGGACTGGGCAGGCGGGTGCGCGTCGGCGTGAAGGTGCGCGTGGGCGAGCGCGTGGGCGTGGGCGACTCTACCGCCGGCAGTGGCGTGGGTGTGTACGGAGGTGGCACAGTTATCCCCGCCCCACTCCTGATCCAAGCCAGCGACCGCACCCACACCCCGTTGTCGGTGCCTGCCACGAGCGTTTCATTATCCATCGGGTCCAGCGCCAGGCTGTTCACCCCAAGACGTCCCATCCCTTCGCGGAATGGCCGCCACGTTCGCGCATAATTGTCGCTCCAGTACACACCATCGGGGTTCGCGCCCAGGAACACCGAGCCGCGTCTGGCCGGGTCCACGAGCAACGCTACCGCGAACCCCGTGCCCAGACCAACGGCCCGCCGATTCCAAGTCTGGCCGCCATCGGTAGTGGCGTAAACGCTGGCCCCAGCCGCCATGTAGGCCACATTGGGCTCCACCGGATCGATGGCGATGGAATTGACCACACGCTCCAGGGAAAGACGCAGGGACAGATCCCATGTCTGGCCCCTGTCCCGCGAAATGTAGACTTCGCCGACGGATGTGCCCAGCCAGAGTTCGCCTGGCCGCCGCGGATGGGCCACGAGCAACGAGGGCGCACCGGCTCCGGCAGGGCCGCGCAACTGCTCCCATGTTAAGCCACCATCGCCGCTGCGGAAGATGCTCTGCGAGGTGGCGACATACAGAAGCGCCGCGTCCGGCTCGGTCGCCGCAGCCCGCACTACCTCCCGTCCGAAGTCGGCGCGGAGAAGCGTCCAAGAGGCGGGGTATGTCTGCGCGTAGAACCCCACGGAATCCGCCCGCTCTCCCAAGGCCAGGTAAAGACGTATCGCCCGATCCTCCTGTACCACCATGCGCACGCGAGGGATCTGCCCCCATGCGCCCGTCGGCAAGCCATGGTTGAGCGACTGCCAACGCCCTCCCACAAAGCGCCAGACCCCTGAGCCCGGCGTGGTGCACAGGTATTGCGACTCGGCACCGGCCCTCAGGGCATAGACCGCACTCACCTTGCTGCTGTCCATCCCGATGGGACGCCAGGTGTTGGCCAGAGAATCCTCCGGGATGGCCAGCACCAGCAACATGGGCGCAAAGAAAACCAAACAGGCCACAAGCGCCTGGATCAAGCTGGCCCTTGTTATCCCGAATTGCATAGGTATCCCCTAGCGCGGCGGCCTCGTAGGCGTTGGCGGGACCGGCGTAGGCGTCGGCGGGACCGGCGTCTTGGTTGGAGCCGTAGGCGGCGGAGGCGGTGCCTGCGTCGGCGGGACGGGCGTGGCCGTGGGAGGCACCGGCGTGCTGGTAGGCGCGCGCGTTCGCGTGGGCGTGCGCGTGGGCGTAGCCGTCGGCGTCGGCGTCGCATAATGAGCCAAGATGTCCTCTATCCGCGCCTGCGCCTCAGACGTGTCCACACCCACGATTCCCAGGGCCTGGCGATACTGGGTGAGCGCATCGTTATAACGCCCGCCATCCCGCAGGGCATCGCCGCGGGCGATAAGAGTCCTATACAGCCAGTAGCCCGCGTTGCGAATTGGGAACTCACCCGTGGCAGCGTAGAGCCTACTGAACCGCGCATGGGCCAGGTCAAACTCACCGCCCTCAAACGCCACCAGCCCCGCCAGATAGGCTTCCGCGTCGCTCTTGATAGCGGCCACGCTGCTCGCCTGTGGGTTGATGGTGAGCGCGCTGGACAGATGCTGAATCGCCAGCCGAACGTCGGCAACGCGGCTCGCCGGATCGTCCAGCAACCGCTTGGCCTCGTTGACGTAGCACTCAAACAACATGCTGCGGACCGACTGGGCATTGTACGCGGCGTCCAGGCTGCGCACGCGCTCCAGGCGGTCAATCGCCTTGCCCCACTCCCCGCTGTCGTAATGGGCCTTTCCCTCTTTGTACAGGTCTGCCACCGTCTTGCGCCGCTCCACAAACGAGGCCAACGTGCTCGCATCGCTGTAACTGGGATCAATCTCCAGGATTTTGTTGAGTTCGGCCCACGCCAAGTCCCACTGTTCGTTGGCGATGTACATCTTGGCATTCTGGTACAGGAGGCTCAAATTGGCCAGTCGGCGCGCCTTGTCCAGCCCAAATTGGGCCCCCTTGTGGTTGGGATCGCGCGCCAGAATCTGCTCGTAGATTTGAATCGCCTCCTCGTAGTCGCCCACGGTCATCTTGGCCTGGGCACGGTTGTAGAGCACGTCAATGGGGTCGGGCTGTTGGGTCTTGAAAATAAGATAGGCTCCAAAAGCCACAATGAGTAGCGCCAAAGGCCAAAGCAGCACGCGCCAATTGAAACGAATCGGAGCGCGGCGCACTTTCGCCGGGGGCGGCGCTACCTCGTGAACATCCGGTTCGGCGACTGGCGCAGTCTGCACCGCCTCGGTCCCAGGCGCCAACGTTTCGGGCCCCATGGCCTGGAGTTGGATGAACCAATCCAGTTCGTCCAGCAGGGCATCAATCCCCGGCCGGTTGGGCTGCAGGGCCTTGAGGCGCACGAAATACTCCATGGCCCTTTGCCACTCGCGGCGACGGTAGTGGGCCATGCCCTGCGCGTACAGCGCCTCGGCGTCCAGTTGCTCGTCGGGGTTCGGGTCTCCCTCCACTCCTTGGGCCATCGCATTCAGGGTATCGTCCATAGCCCCTCCCGACGCCCAGGCGTGCCGGAACATTTCGCAAATTGCATTCTTCTCCCCCCAAGCATTCCAAAAACATCAAACGGCGGCTTTCTTCGGCCTCGTGCCGCCGGCACGGTGCAAAGAAGCAGGGCCAGACTATCGCCTCGGAAGCCCATCCACCGCGACCGAGGTCGGATACACCTCCGCCTCCGGTTCCCACCCGCCGGATGTCCGCACGGTGCGCGTGCCGTCAAAATTCACCATCGCCGCCGGCAGGTAGGCTTTCGGCGACAGCCGTGTGCGCACCTGCACCAGGTCCACCAATGTCCACGTATTGTACCAGCCCAGCCCCAGATTCACGTCATAATCGTACTCGCGGTTCCAGTTGGCGAACTGCACGGTGATGGTCTGGCCGGCGTAAGGCGACAGGTCTATCTGCGCGTAGCGCCAACCCAGGTCCCGCAGTATCAACACCGATGTAATCGGTTCGGTGAAATTACCATCCCTCAGAACCAACTGGGGCGAGCCGCCCTGTCGGGTGATCGTTACATCAAATGTATCGTAGAGCCTGCTGTCGCTTCCCACGGCGACATCATAGGTATAAATATGATACCAGAAACTCAGGACCGGAGTCAACATCTGATTGGCCGGCGGGACGGTAAACGTCTGCGACATGCACGCCGCACCGACCGGCACGCTGGGCAGCGTGTCCATGCGCGTATAGGCAGGATCGCCCAGGCGGGCCACCCACCCCTCCACACCGCGATAGTCCGGAGCACGCACCACGCTGCGGTTGAACGTCGGCGTGCACCCCAGCGTCCAGCCGCTGAAGTTGCCGGTCTCCAAGTCCCCGTTGACGACGGGCGAAACCTGCACGAGAATCTGCGCCGAGGGCGGATACGTGCCCTGGTTGCCCGCCACATCCCGCGCCCGGGCGCGGAAGCCGTAGGTGTGCCCACGCTGGCCCACATACGGAGCCGATGTCAGGTCTGTATTGGTGAGCCAATCCACCCACATGCCGTCCCGCCCATCGGCCACCTGGATATCATAGCGCGCCAGGCCCGACCCCGGCGTGGGATCCAGCCCCGTCCAAGACACCGTGAAAGAGGGCGTGGTCTGGAAGGAACCGAGGGGAATGAAGGCCACAATGGGCGGCATGCGGTCAATGCGGAACGAGACTGTAACGATGCCCGATTGATTGCCCGCGATGTCCTCGGCCCTGTAGGCCACCGTGTGCTCGCCATCCGTGCTCACGACGACGGAAGAGCCCGTCTGCCAGGAGCCCCCATTCACCCGATAGCGCACGGCCGCCAGGCCCGACAGCGTATCGGTCGCCGTGAGGGTTACCGTAACCGGCGACACGTACCAGTTCTCTGCCCCCAGCGTGCCCGCCAGTGCATGGGTAACCGTCGGCGGCAGGGCGTCGCGGCGGATCGCCTTCGGAAGCCAGGCGTAATTCTGATACCCGACATTGCCCGCCAGGTCCTCCAGCCAGATGTACAGATCATGCTCGCCGTTGGTCGTAACGTTGATGGCCACGCTCGGAGCCACGATGACCACGCGCGTGCCGTCCGTGGGGCCGGTGGGCGGGGCGTTCAGTTTGTAGTACATGGCCGCGATGCCGGAATCGTCAACGGGCACCGGATTCTTCCACGTAACCGTGAACGTGCTCCCTCTGGACCATCCGGACGGCGTTACGCGCACATCCGTCGGGGCGGCGGGCGGCTGATTGTCCACGCGAACGGTTACCGAGCGCACGGACTCCACGTTGCCCGCCGCGTCCATCCCCCTGTACTCCACCACATGCTTGCCGGGCGTGCTGATGACCGTTGCGGCTGTGGCCGCGCCCGTTTGGGTAACCCAGGCCGAGGCGTTCACGCTGTAGGCGACCCCCGAGACGCCCGAAAGACCAGGCTGATCTTGGGACACCAAGGTAATCGTAACCGGCGAGGTGAACCAGCCGTTATTGCCCACAACGCCGCTCAGCGAAGCGTTTGTCGTCGGCGGCAGTGAATCGTAGAGGAACGCATTGATGCGGGCCGCGCGATTTAGGAAATTGGTATTTCCGGCCATATCGCGCAACCAAACGGTGATGCTGTGCTTGCCGTCGTCGGACACCGCGATGTCGTCAATGCGGGTGCCGTTGGGCACGAACGTGCCGTCGGTGTTGAAGGTCGGCTCGGCATCCAGTTTGTAGTACGCACCGGCGATTCCCGACGTATCCGCGGGCGGCGTCCAGGAGATGCTGAAACGGTTGACGTTGGTCCACACAGAGGGCGATGGCGTCAGGTCCATCGGCATGCCCGGCGGGGTGGTGTCAATGCGCACAGGGCTTGCCACCGGCGTGCCCACATTCCCTGCCACGTCCACACCGTAGTGCTCCAATACGTGGTCGCCATCGCTGGAGATGGCGACGGTATTGCCCTTAACCCATGCCCCCCCGTCCAAGCGGTAGTACACCTCGTCGGGCGCAGGGCCGGATGTGGTATCCGTAACCGAAATCGTAACCCCAACCGAGGAGCGGTACCAGCCGTTGTCGCCGACTGCGCCGCTGATCTGAATGCTGCTGAGGGGCGGAACCGTGTCCACGCGGACGGTACCGGACATGACCTCGCTCTCGTTGCCGGCGCGGTCAATGGCGTAGTAGTAGAACGTGCGCGTTCCCTCGCCACCGACGACGAACGTCTTGCCCGACAGCCACGGGCCGATAGTACCCATCCGATAGCGATACCCGTCGTCATCCACGCCTGAGGTCGCATCCGTACCTTCCAGAATCACGGTAACCGGCGACGTGTACCAGCCCGTGGCGCTCAGCGTGCCCGACAGCGAATGCGTAACCGACGGGCTTGTCATATCGATGCCCACGGTATAGGTGCGAGTCGGCTCCACGTTGCCGGCAAGGTCGGTGGAATAGTACCGGAACGTGTGGACGCCTTCGCCCGACACAAGGAACGAGGCGGTGGTGGTCATCCAAGCGCCCTCGTCCACTTGGTAGAATCGCCGATCCACGCCGGATAGACCCGGCTGATCCGTTGCCGACAGGGTCACCGTTACCGTGCCCAGGAACCAACCGTTGTCGCCGGTCGGGCCGGAAAGTGAGTGCGTCGTCTGGGGCGGGGTGGCGTCGTACTTGAACATAGACGGCCACACCAGGCGGCGGTTGTGATTCACGTTACCGGCGTTATCCCGAAGCCACAGGTGGAGATCCCAAATGCCCTCGGCGGGAACGCTGATGTCGGTGATGGTGTTCGTGGTGCTCACGAAACGGACGGCATCGGTGGGCGACGTGGGCGGGCTGAACTTGTAGTACGCACCCGCGATGCCCGACAAGTCAGGCGCGTTTGTCCATGTTACGGTGAACACGTTGGTGTTCTTCCAGCCGTCGTAGTAGTCCGGCTCGGTAGGCGCGTAGGGTGCTGTGTTGTCCAGGATGAACGTGCCCTCCGCAGGCGATTCTGGGGCGTTGCCCGCTTTGTCCACGGGGCGGATGCCGACGGTATAGATGGCTTCCTCCGGCGGTGAGAACGTGCGGGCCCAGGTCTCCGCGCCCGTAGCGCGCAACCACACCGGGCTCGTTACCCACGCGGAGCCGGAGAAGTACCGCGAATCCGTGCTCCGTCGCAGGGTGAAGTCCACGAAATCCACGCCCACGCCGGTGTCCGTAGCCGTGCCGGTGATGGCCCCGGTCCATGTGGCGGTGCGGTACGCCGCGGACGTACCCAGGGTGGCGGTCGGCGGGGTGCTGTCATAGATGAACTGGCCCACCCCGTAGGTGAGTTCGGCATTGCCGGATACACTCCACGCGCGCGACTGCACCGTGTACGTAACGGACTCGGTGGGGCTGAACGGATAACTCCAGTTCAGCGTGCCAGTCGCGGTGAGCCACTGGGGGGCCAACTGCCAGCCTGTCCCGTCGTAGTATCGCTCATCTGTGCTGCGCTGGACCGTGATGTCAACGCGGGCGACGCCGGAAATCCCCGCCGAAGCGGTGCCGGTGATCGCCCCCGTCCATGTAGCCGCCCGATAGAACCCCGAGGTGCCCACTACGGAATCAGGCTCCTGCAAGTCCAGCGCGAACCAGGCCGTGCCATACGCGATCTCGGTATTGCCCGCCTTGTCCACGGCACGCGAGGTTACCGTGTACACAACACCCGACTCCACGGCCCCGTGAGGCAATGAGAGGGACCACGTTACCGAGCCGGTGGCTGTAACCCACGTCTGCGCCGCCTGCCAGATGCTGCCGTTCCAGTAATGGGGCGCGACGGAACGTTGTAGGACAATGGCCACGCCCAGAACGCCCGATGTGGCATCGTTCGCTGTGCCCGTGATGGCACCGGTCCACGTGAGGGCGTTGTAGTATCCGCTTGTGCCCACCTGCGAATCCGGCGGTTGGAGATCGTAGCAGAACGAACTGGTGGCGTAGATGGCTTGCACGTTCCCCGCCGCATCTATCGCCCGCGAGCGGATGGTGTACGTCATGCCATCCGTGGGCGTGAACTCACGCTGCCAGACATCCGTGCCCGTCGCCGTCAGCCAGAACTCCGTCGGTTGCCACCCTGTGCCGTTGTAGTAGGCGTTGTCCGGCCTTTGGATGGTGAGTTCTACCCGCTGCAAGCCCGATACTTCATCGGAGGCCGTGCCGGTGATGGCGCCCGTCCACGTCTCCAAGCGGTAGAAGCCCGATGTGGCGATGGCCGACACCGGCGCGGCTGCATCGTAGGTGAACGTGGACTGCGATGGTGTCATCTGCTCGTTGCCGGCGCGGTCTGTAGCCTTGGCGCGGACGGTGTACGTCTCGCCGTTCTGGGGCGTGAACGCATATGACCAATTGGTCGTGCCGCTGGCAGGCAGCCAAACTTCAACCGCCTGCCAGGTGCTGCCATTCCAAAACCGATTGAGCGAGTCCTTGATAGACAGGACCACAGACTGAACCCCCGATTCGCCGTCGGTCGCCGTGCCGGTGATGGCACCGCTCCAGGTGAGCGTCCCGTAGTATCCTGCGACGCCGACCGTGGCCACGGGGTCCGTACCGTCGTAGGAGAAGGACGCCGAGCCGAAGGCCGTCTGCACGTTGCCGGCGCGGTCTGTTGCCTTGGACTGCACGGTGTACGTGATGCCCTGGGCGGGGGAGAACGCATAGGTCCAGGCGGTGGTGCCCGACGCCAGGAGCCACGTGGGAGACGCACTCCAACCCGCCCCGGTGTAGTACTGCCCATCGGGGCGCGCTATGGTGATGTGGACGGAGTCCACGCCGACGAAATCATCCGACGCCAGGCCCGCAATGGTCCCGGTCCAAGCGGTCTTGCCCAGCAGGCCGTTGGTGACTACGGACGAGGTGGGCACGCCGCTATCATAAATAAGCGTGCCCGTGCCGTAGGCGATCTGCTGGTTGCCGGCCAGGTCCTGGGCACGCGACTGGATGGTGTACGTCTGCCCATGCTCGGGCGTGAACGGATAGTGCCAGTTGGCCGTGCCGCTGGCCAACAGCCAGATAGGAGTGGCCTGCCACCAGGAGCCGTTGTAGTAGTACCCATCTGGCCGCCGGATGGTAATATCCACGCGGTCGACTCCCGATTCGGAGTCGCCGGCGGTGCCCGTGATGTTCCCCGTCCAGGTAACGGCACCGTAGTAGCCGTTGGTGCCGACAGCCGAGGTCGGCAATCCTATGTCCAGCATGAACGTCGCCGCCGCAGAGGGAGATGTCTGCACGTTCCCCGCGTTATCGGTGGCCCGGGAACGGACCTCGTAGGTCATCCCGGGCGAGGGTGCAAACGTGTAGGACCAGGGCTGGCCACCGCTGGCAAGAAGCCAAACGGCTGATCCCACCCAACCACCACTACCGTCGTAGTACAGCCCGTCGTTCACCCGCCTCAGCGTGATCTCTACCTTCTGGATGCCGGAGCCTACGTCGCTGGCCGTGCCCGTGATCGCGCCCGTCCACGTGGCGGCGCGGTAGTAGCCGCTGGTCCCCACGGTTGACGTGGGCGGTGTGTTGTCAAAGTAGACCTCCCCACTGGCCGGGGAGGGTTGCACCAGCCCGGCAATGTCGGTGGCACGTGCGGACACGGTGTACGTTACGGTCTCGGTAGGCGCGAACGAGTAGGACCAGTCGGTGGTGCCGGCCGCCAGCAGCCACACAGGAGTGGAGCCCCAGCCGCTTCCGGTATAGTACTGAAGCGTGTCGGCCCGCCGAATGAGGATGTCCACCCGCGCCACGCCGGATGTGGCATCCGAAGCCGTGCCCGTGATCACCGAGAGGGTCTTAAACCAGCCGCTGGTTCCCACCGATGAGGACGGCGGAGTAGAGTCCACTCGGATCAGATACGACGGGCTCGTCTCGGTCATGGCCGCGCCGTCCAGGATGCGGAACATGATCAGGTTGTTGGCCGCGGAATCGGGCAGGAACAGATTCGTAACCGTCATCCGCTTGGTGGTAGTCAGGTCGCCGGAGACGGTCAGCCCCGTTTGGCCCCACGAGAACCATGAACCCCCACCATCGGTGGAGTAGGAATACTGGGCGGTTACCTCTTGCAGGCCGTCGGTGTCGGTAACGGAGACGCTCGCCGAGACGAGGCTCTGGGTAACCCAACTCGTGGGCGTGAACTCGCCCCATGTCGCAGCCTCGGCAACCCCGGGAGGCGCCGGAGACGGTGGGCCGTCCATGAATCCGGCGTCGGGGTGGAACCCCGCATGGGCAGCGGCGCCGCCCAACAATAGGAGCACCCCCAGCAACAACAGCCCGGCCACGCTCATCGCCACAGCGATGTGAACGGCCTGATAGCGTCTCGTTCCGCAACTCGTCATCCCACTACCGCTCCATCGTGCGAATGCCCGGAAAACTCCAGGCGCTATGCATCAAACCGGTATCCCAGCCCCCGAACGGTGATCAGGTGTTGCGGATGGGCCGGGTCAATCTCTATCTTGTTGCGCAGCCGTCGGACGTACACGGCGACCTGATTGCTATACCCCTCGTAATCGTAGCCCCACACGGCCGACAGCAGGAAATCTTGCGACAAGACCCGCCCGGCATTTCTCGCCAAGTAGTACAGAAGCCGAAACTCTATCGGCGTGAGGTCTACCTCCTTGCCCCGCACCGTCGCCCTGTTCCCCACCGGGTCCAGGACGAAATCGCCGACCGTCAGCCGCCCTTGGGGCTCGCCTGTCGCGTAGGCCTCGGTTCGCCGTAGCACTGCCTTCACACGGGCCAGCAGTTCGGCAGGCTCAAACGGCTTGGCTAGGTAGTCGTCCGCGCCTAACTCCAACCCCTGTACCCGGTCCGACGTCTCGCCCCGCGCCGAGAGGAAGATGATGGGCACCTTCCTCTTGCTGCGGATGCGCCGACAGACCTCGTGCCCATCCATGCGCGGCATCATCACATCCAGAATCACCAGGTCAGGCGACTCCTTCTCCACCAGTTCCAAAGCCCTTACCCCATTGTCGGCCGTGCTTACCGTGTATCCTTCCTCACGGAGCAGGAAAGCGATCATTTTCACGCTGGGGGCGTCGTCATCTACTACCAGGACGTGCATTGGCCTTTCCTCCGCGGTCGCAAACACACCCTGACTGCGATGCACATTGCGTGGGCGAGGTGGGCGACCCCGCAACTGCTTTTGCCCATTATACCACGCCTAACATAACGACGCAACCAGCGAAACAGCACGGCAGCAATTCTCCCCATGACTCTACAGGGAATTGCCGGCGCAAGGCAGGTCCCCTGGCCTCACCTAATCCCTCTCACACCACCCCTTTCCGGGCAGGGGTTCGAATGGCCGAGGTAGACCGGCTTGGCAGCCGAACAACCCCTGTTACACCTGCCAAGGATTGACATTCCCTCACGGCTCCAGCAACTCCTCACGGGGCTCCTTCTTGTCATCCCTTGAATACATCGTTTCCGGGCCATTCGTGGGTTGAGACCAAGACGGCGCGCAACAGCGTGTGCCACCCCTGCTCAATTCCCATATTGCGAACGACTGGCAACACAGCCCAGCGGACGGGTGCAATTCGCGGGCCACGCGGCCCGCATGGGAAACCCATCCACTTGTCCGAGCCCGCCAACCATGCTAGAATTAGCCTTGGCATACATCTCTACCTAGTCAACGAGACACGCCAACCCTGGATACGGGACGGGAGACCGCCATGCGCGTTACGCTGAAACTAGACCCGCTGTTCCGCTCCAAGATAGACACCGAAGGCCCGATTACCCTAGAACTGCCGGATGGGGCCACCGTGTCGGACTGTCTGGCGGCGATGGCGGCGCGCTGGCCCCAACTGGCGCCCTTGCTGGAGGCCCCAGCCGTACCGTACTCGCTGTTCGTCAACAGCCGCATCGTCCCACGGGGACGATCGGCGTCGTTTCCGCTCAAGGACGGGGACACGCTCTACCTGTTTGAGCCGGTAGCGGGCGGGTGATCCCGCGTCCAATCCGGTGAGGTCAGTATGGACAGAACGATTCCGTCGCCCGGTAACGAGGAAATCGCCCTCTACACCCGCACGTACTACTCGTTGCTCCGCAGCAGCGGCGAAATTCAGATCCGCTCCCTTGAGGAAACCCATGCGGGGATGAACTCCTCCCTCCATCTCCACGCCGAGGACCCGGTCATAGACCTGGGCGCGTTCATCTACGCCTACTTGCGCCTACCACCGGTGATGGACAAGGTGCGGCTCATCATCCTGGGCCAGACGCCGGAGGTCTTCATGCGGCGCGGGTATCCCGACATCCGCGAGTGGATGCCTGTCCAATCCCCCGGGCGTCGGCGCCGCGCATATTTTGACGGCAAGGAGACCCTCGCCGCCCAGATCGCCAGCGTGTCCGACATTGACGACCTGGTCCCCATGCTCGTAGCACTGCAAATTGAGTGGAACAAGATCCACGCGCACTTGGCCAACACGCCCGCCGAGGACCTCCTCCGCCGCCACGCTGAGACGGGCAATCCCCTATCTCCGCCCGAAGCCGAACAAGTGCGCCTGGCACTGGAGTTGTCCGAAGCCGATTTCGCCCGACTGTATGCCCTATGGGGAGACGAGTGGCCGCGCCGCCTGCTGACCATCGCCGAGCGGCGCAAGTCCATGTCTATCTTGTTGTTGGCCGGCTCGTTTGTGGATTACCGCAAGGCCACCGAGGAGTGGTGGCGGGAGATTGAGCGTGCGGCCGAAGGACTGGGCCTGAACCAGCGGCCCGTGTACTTCGTTTCCAGCAATACCCACAGCATCGCCAACCTCTTGTCCGGATTCGCCGTAACGCGCGAGGCAGAGATCGCCGAATTCCTCCGGCAGGAGAATCCTGAAGGGTTGTGGGACGAGTACCGGCGGCTACGGCAAAGCGGCGAGCCTGGCATGGAGAACCTGCTGTACTACGCCTATCGCCTGTGCGCAGCGCACCCCAAGTACCGTCATCTGCGCGAAGCCATGCACAAGTGGGAAGCCGAGAGCGGCATCCTGCGCATCCCGGCCCCGGCAGCTCTGGACATCGGCGCGCAGGTGATTGACCTGCACCGCCTGCGCCCTGAACGGTTTGACAAACGCGTTCAGATGCCCGGCCTGGAGCGGCTGGAGCAAAGTGCGGCGCTCATCTTCAACGTGGACTACCCCCTGGGCATGGCGGCCTACCTGGTGCTCACCCAAGCCACGGCCAACCTGGGCGAGTTGCGCGGGTTCTACGCCATGGGCAAGGCAGCCACGCTCAACGGCCGCGTCGGCGACGTGATGATCCCCAACGTAGTCTACGACGAGCACTCGCAGAACACGTTTCTGTTCAAGAACTGCTTCGTGGCGGGCGACGTAGCCCCCTATCTCCTTCAGGGTGCGGTGTTTGACAATCAGAAGGCCGTAACGGTGCGCGGGACGTTCCTCCAGAACCGCGACTTCATGCACGTCTTCTACCGCGAGGGATACACCGACATTGAGATGGAAGCGGGGCCGTACCTGAGCGCCGTCTATGAGAACATCTACCCCAAACGCTACCCCATCAACGAGATCGTCAACCTGTTCATCAACGCCTGGTTTGACATCGGCGTGATCCACTACGCCTCGGACACGCCGTACAGCCGACGCCAGGAACTGCTGTCCAAGAGTCTGTCCTACTTCGGTGTGGACGCGACCTATGCAGCGTCCATCGCCATTGTGCGCCGCATCCTGGCGCGGGAAATCGGCGCGAAGTAGCGGTCGTAGCGCGGAGACCGGACGAGGCCCGGCGCGGCCTCACTCACCGCCCAGCAGCAGGCTCACCACCATCACCAGCGCCACGCCAACGCCCGCAAGCGCCCCCACCCAATCCTTGCGCCACACGGAGACGATAACGGTCGTCGCAACGACGGCCAGGGGCGTCAGTAGGAGGCCCAGCAGGCCCACCGAGACCAGCCCCTGCGCCTCGCCCGCCAGCGCCGAGGGGAACGCTTGTGCCCACAACAGTGTGTGGTCG
>FWPV01005299.1_pt1 | contig 26015 bp, 23 predicted proteins | sample 2228371 | NCBI WGS metagenome assembly FWPV01 (sample SAMEA103939776, study PRJEB20133) | metagenome
GCCCGCGATCTTTGCGACGCAGTACATGCAGGGTGCCTTTGCCAGGTTCCTGGCAGGGGAGACCAAGGGGAAGAAATAGGACACAGGGGAAGCCTCGTGAGTGCGAGCCCTCCCATGTTCGAGGCGGCAAACGAAGAGACCCGGATGGTGATAGAGACCGTCTCCAGGTTCTCCAAGGAGGTGCTCGCCCCTCGGGCCGCGGAGGTCGATGCAAAGGAGACCTTTCCAAGGGAGTCCTGGAGTCGACTAGCGCAGCTCGGAATCACTGGGGTGGTGGTCCCGCCTGAGTACGGCGGCTTGGGACTGGGCTACACGACGCTGGCCAGGGTGGTTGAGGAAATCGCCAAGGGCTGCGTCTCCACCGCCGGTACATACCTGGTTCACGTGACAGTGGAGTATTATATAAGCGCCTTTGGAAGCGAGGATCACAGACGAAGGTATCTCCCGAGGCTCTCCGAGGGCGTGTGGATAGGGGCCATGTGCGTCACGGAGCCGCACGCCGGATCGGACGTCGCGGCCATCAGGACTTCGGCCGTGAGGAGGGAAGGCCGATATCTCGTCAACGGCACCAAGGTCTTCATCACCTCCGCCGGGGAGGCGGACCTGTATGTGGTCCTAGCCAGGACAGCTCCTGGCGGTCACGCCAAGGGCCTTTCCACACTCCTGGTGGAAAAGGGGACACCGGGCCTTTCTTTCGGTAAGAGGGAGAGCAAGATGGGCTATAGGGGCTCTCCCACCTGCGAGATGCTCTTCGACGATGTCTCAGTGCCCACCCAAGCCCTGCTGGGGCCGGAGGGGGAAGGGTTCAAGATAGTGATGAAGGGTCTGGACAGGGGGCGGATATCCACCGGCGCCATGGCGGTGGGGCTGGCCAGTGTGCCTTCGAGGAGGTAGTTGAATACGCCCGGACGAGGGTCCAGTTCGGCAGACCCATCTCGCAATTCCAGGGGATACAGTGGATGTTGGCTGACATGGCCATGCAGATCGAGGCCTCGCGACTCCTGGTCCTTCAGGCGGCGTCCCTTTGCGACAGATCCCTCCCGTTTACAAAGGAAGCTGCCATGGCCAAGTGTTATGCCAGCGACGTGGCCATGAAGGTCTGCACCGATGCCGTGCAGATCTACGGTGGTTACGGTTACATGCGCGACTATCCTGCCGAGAGACACATGCGCGATGCCAAGTTCATGCAAATAGTGGAGGGGACCAATCAGATCCAGCGAAACATCATCGCGAGGGAGATCTTGAAAGAGAGATGAGGGGAAAGGGGGGTGAGAATCGAAGTGGGTGGGTGAGCATTGGGATCTTGGCGACACAGCCGCGTCATCGCCAGAAAGGAGGGAACAAATGAAAAGGGCAGTAGTCCTGAGCGGTCTTGCCTTGTTTGCCGTGGCCGTATTCTGGCCGCATCCGGCCCTGTGCCAGACGGTGGAGATCAAACTGGCACATGGTGGTCCACCTGCCATGGCGCTCCACAAGGCCGCGCTCCACTTCCAGAAGTACCTGGACGTGGCATCGGGCGGCACCATGAAGGTGGCCGTGTTCCCGGCTGGTCAGCTCGGCACCGAGAGGGTCACAGCGGAAGGGGTCCAGCACGGGACCATCCAGATGGCCATACTCTCCGATGTCATACTCTCGAACTTCGTCCCCCAGGTGGGGGTGATGACCCTCCCTTTCCTGTTCCCGAGCCGGGAGGCGGTCTACAAGGTGCAGGACGGAGAGATCGGGAGAAGGCTCTTCAGCCTCTTCCCGGAGAAGGGGATGGTGGCCTTGGCATGGGGGGAGAACGGGTTCAGGAACTTCGTCAATTCCAAGAAGCCCATCAAGGCTCCATCTGACATGAAGGACCTGAAGATGAGATGTATGGAGGGGGCCGTGTACATAGACTCCTTCAAGGCCCTGGGCATCAATCCCGTCCCCATGCCGTGGGCGGAGACCATCAATGCCATAAGACAGGGAGTCGTCGACGGCACAGACCTGCCTTTCAATGCCATCCTCTTGACAGGGATGCACGAAGCGGCCAAGTATATCACCGACATCAAGTGGGTTTATTCGGGTCTCATATTGGTGGCCAACAAGGGTTTCTACGACTCCTTGACCGCTGAGCAGAAGAGGATGCTCAGAGAGGCCGCCTTCGAGTATCAGCTCATGAATCGTTCCATCGATGCCAGCGATGCCCTGAGCAGTAGGGAACAGTTGGCACAGAAAGGTGCCCAGATAACCGACGTCACAGCCAGGGAAAGGGCCTTGTACAAGACGGCTGTGCAGAAGGTCCACGATGAGTGGATGAAGAAGTTGGGGGAGGATCTGATCAAGGCGGTCTACAAGGAGGTGGAGAAGTACGAGTAGTCCTCCCCTCCGCACGGTGTTAGCCGTGGCATCGAGGGGCGGTGGCCTCCATCAGGACCCTTCCTCACAAAGGCCTTGACCGCCAGAGATCCGGGGCCTCGACCAAGGGTCGAGTCATCGGGCGTGTCGGGACCAAGAGGGATCAAGGGAAGGGGGCCCCCCCTCCTTCCGACACAACGTCTTCGAAGGGTTAAGGGAAATGGGCCGAAGGGCGCTGGGTGTGATGCTCCGAGTAGAGGAAGACATGATAGGGGTCGTGTTCCTGTCGTTGGCCCTCATGGCCTTCCTGCAAGTGGTCTTGAGATATGTGCTCGGCACTTCCATCTCTTGGCTGGAGGAGGTCACCAGGTTCACGATGGTGGTGGTGACCTTCTTCGGGGCTGCCTTAGGGGTCAAGCGCGGAGGGCATTTCGGCGTGGAGATCCTGACGAACGTGCTCCCTGCGAGGCAGGTTCATCTCCTGAAGGCCTTGACCTCTCTGGTCAGCGCGGTCTTCATCCTGGTCATAACGTATTACGGGATCGTCTTCGCTGGAAACGTGAGGAAGTTCGGACAGACATCTCCCGCCTTGCAGCTCCCCATGTTCATCCCTTATGCCATCGTACCACTCAGTGGTCTTCTCATGACCGTCCGGTTCTGTCTCAAGTTCAAGGAGGAGATGGGGGGCTTCCTCCGAGGACGGTCCTAAGCGATTGGGGGAAACGGGCCCATGTCAGAGATGATCGTCTTCGTCTTCTTTCTGCTTCTCGTGAGCGGAACCCCCATAGCCATCGTCCTTGGCTCTACCACGTTGCTCTCCGTCGTCCTCCTGACGAAGACCCCTGTCCAGATGCTCCCGCAGTTGATGTTCTCTGCCCTGGATTCCTTTACCTTGCTGGCCGTGCCCATGTTCATCCTGACCGGTGAGATCATAGGCTCAGGGCGGACCGCGGAGATGCTCGTGGGCATCAGCAAGGCCCTCCTCGGACGCACGGCCGGAGGGCTGGCCGTTACCACGGTCCTCTCCTGTGCGGTCTTCGCCTCGATCACCGGGTCGAGCCTCACCGGTATCGTGGCCATCGGTGCCATCATGTTCCCGGCCCTGGTCAGGGCCAACTATTCGAGAAGGTTCTCCTTGGGCCTCGTCACTTCCACGAGCTCGCTCGGGATCATGATCCCACCGAGCATCCCCATGATCATCTATGCCCTGGTAATGGGGGTCTCGGTCGGTCAGATCTTCATGGCCGGCTTCGGGCCGGGGATACTCCTGGCAGCGGCATTCATCGGTTACTCTCTGTATCAGGCCAAGAGATACGGCTGGGCAGGGGAGGAGAAGCCGTCATGGGCGGAGGTGATGAGGAGGGGCAGGGAGGGGATCTGGGCCTTGCTCCTGCCAGTAGTGGTCCTGGGGGGCATCTATGGCGGGGTCTTCACCCCGACTGAGGCTGCGGCCGTCTCGGTGATTTACGCAATCGTAGTCGAGTTGCTCATCTACAGGGGGCTTTCCCTCTCGAGGCTCTTCTCCGTCATCAAGGGCTCGGCGGTACTCTCCGGTTGTCTCCTCTTCATCTTCTCTTGCGGGACGAGCTTCTCCTGGCTCCTGACGAGCCAGCAGATACCTCACAGGCTGGCCCAGCAAGTCCTGGGGCTCCTCACAGAGCCATGGATGTTCCTCCTTGGGGTCAACCTCCTCCTCTTGGCCGTAGGGTGCTTCCTGGACATAGCCTCTGCGATACTCATCTTCGGGCCCATCTTCTATCCCATCTTGGTGGGGTACAAGATCGACCCCGTCCACTTCGGGATCGTCATGATCCTGAATCTCGAGATCGGTTTCCTCACCCCCCCTGTTGGATTCAACCTGTTCGTGGCGAGTTCCGTGACAAGGCATTCCATCGTGGAGATCTCGAGGGCGGTCCTTCCCTTCGTCTTCGTTATGCTGGTCTGCCTGGGTGTCGTGACCTACCTTCCCTCGATCTCGATGCTATTGCCTGATCTCATTTTTCGGAGATAATGGGGCGCAGGGGGCACGAGGGAGGGAAGGTGAAGGAAGACGAAATCAGAAAGGAGGATGTCATGAAGAAGGGGATCTTGTGGGTTTTCTTCTATGTGGTGGCGTTATGGTGCGGCCCGTCGGCTGCGCTGGCCCAGGCCCCTGGAGTCACACAGGACAGCGTCACCGTAGGGTCGATCCTGGACCTCTCTGGCCCGGTGGTCTATTCCCTCGCCCAGCAGAACTACGGGCAGTTGGCCTTCATCCAGAAGGCCTACGACGATGGGATCTACAAGAGGAAGATCAAGGTGGTGGCCGAGGACGGAGGCTACGACCCGGCCAAGCACCTGGCGGCGGGCAAGCTCCTCCTGGACCGAGACAACGTCTTTTGCATCATCAACTCCGTGGGTACGTCACCCACCCTGGCCCTGAACACTCTCCTTGAGGCGAGGCAGATCCCGCTGGTGAGCGCATCCGCCCAATCCAGGGCCCTGGCCGAGCCGTTCAAGCGGTACATCTTCAACCAGATGGGGGCCTACTTCGACCAGGCACGCGTGTGCGTGGACTTCATCGTCAGCAAGGACCCGAAGGCCCGCATCGCCATCATATGCCAGGATGACGACTTCGGCAACGAGGGGCGTGACGGCTTCCTCCACCAGTGCAAGAAATACGGCATCGAGCCTGTCGGGGTCGTCACCTACCAGAGGGGGGCCAAGGATTTCAGCTCACCTGTATTGAAGCTCAAGTCCCTCAACCCTGATTACGTCATCAACCATGGGATCGCACCTTACGGCGCCGCCATCCTGAAGGAGGCGCACAAGCTCGGCTGGAAGCCCAAGTGGGTGAACATGTCGGGGTGCGTCCAGAAGGATATCATAAAGTTCGCCGGGCCATCCCTGGAATTCCCCGGCGAGGTCTACGGGGTGGAGATAAGCTATACCCCTGACGGCGACTTCCCGGGCTCCGTGGAGTTCAGAGATGCCGTCCAGAAGTATCAGCCCAAGGCCGATCTGGACTTCAACACCCTTTGGGGTTACGGATTCGCCAAGGTCCTGGTGGAGGGCCTCAAGAGGGCCGAGGCGGCCAAGGATCTGACCCGCGAAGGTCTCATCAAGGCCCTGGAGACCTTGAAGGATTTCGAAACCGGGGTGTTCCCGCCCATCACCTACACCTCCACCAGCCACGCCGCGCCCGACATGTGCCTCCTGGTGAAGCACCAGGGAGAGACATGGGTGCCGGTCTCGGACAGGTGGCTGAAGGCGAAGTAGGCCTGGTGCCGAGGCTTGGGGCGCACGGAGCGTGCGCCCCTACCCCCCTAGACCGAGTTGCTCCGTGGCCATCGCTCGAAGCCTGAACTTCTGTACCTTTCCGTACGCGGTGACCGGGAACTCCTCGACGAACATGACGTACTTGGGGACCTTGTAATTGGCGATCCTTCCGGAGCAGAAGTCGATTATCTCCTTTTCCGTCGCCGCCATGCCCTTCTTCAATACCACGAAGGCCATGACCACCTCGCCCAGGCGACGGTCTGGGACGCCAACGACCTGGGCCGCGGCCACGGCCGGGTTCTGAAGGACAAGGTTCTCTATCTCCACAGGGTCGATGTTCAACCCACCGGAGATGATCATGTCCTTGAGCCTCCCAGTGACCCTCAGATAGCCCTTTTCATCCAAAGTCCCGAGGTCTCCGGTTCGGAACCAGCCGTCCTCGTCCCTGCTCTTGGCGGTCTCCTCCGGCATCTTGTAGTACCCAGGTGTCACCAGCCACCCCCTGGTCCTGATCTCCCCCACGACACCAGGAGGACAGTCCCTTCCGGTGTCCGGATCCACGATCTTCATCTCGCAGTCCTGGAAAAGGAGTCTGCCGCAGGTCTGGGAGATCAGCTCCGGTGTGTCGTCGACCTCGCTCATCGTGGTCACCGCCGAGTTCTCCGTCATCCCGTAGCCCACGAAGAGCTTCATGCCGATCTTGTCCCATATCTTCCTCACGACCTCGGGTGTGACCGGGGCCCCACCGATGATCCCTGCCCGCATCGAACTGACGTCCTCGGTCCGGAAGTTCGGGTGATCGATGATCATGTTGTACATGGCGGGAGAGCCGGTGAAGATCGAACATCTCTCCTTCCTTATGGCATCGAGTATCTGGGGAGGATCGAAGAGCTCCAGTACGACCATCGGAGCCCCGTACATCTCCGCCTGGATTATGCCGACCAGGTTTCCCATGTTGGTGAACATGGGGGCCGGAAGGAGGATCCGATCCTGATCCGTGGTCCCGAGGCGTCCTGCCATTGCGGCCATGGCCTTGAGGAACTGCGAGTGTGTGGTCAGGACACCCTTGGGAAGGCCGGTGGTTCCAGATGTGTAGGCTATTTCAACGACATCGTCCGGGGTGATGGCCCTCGCGGCCATCCTCAGTTCCCCTTGAGGATAATCATCGCCGGAGGCCAGGAAGTCCGAGAAGCGGGTCATGCCCGGATAGTTGGTCTCGCTGAGGCAGACGACACACCTAAGCAGGGGTGCCTTCTTCAACTCCAGCTTGCCAGGGACACCTTCACGGATCTCGGGATAGACGCCGTAGAGGAGCTCCACGAAGTCTATCCCAGCCGCCTTGTCGTTGATGAAGAGGAAAGAGCTGTCCGAATGCCCCAGGATGTATTCCAGCTCTGCCGACTTGAACCGGGTGTTTATGGGGACCCACCACCCCCCCGCCCTGATGACCGCGTCCCGGGTGAAGACCCACTCCGGACAGTTGGTCATCATGATGGCGACCTTGTCCCCCCTCTTGAGCCCTGCCTTCAAGAGGGCCCTGGCGAGTCTGTCGGCCGTCTCCAACAACTCGCGAAAGGTGATCCTTCTGTCCCTGAAGATGATGGCCTCACCGTCCGGGATCCGGCTTGCGGTCTCGTCCAGTACCTGGGCCAAGGTCATCTCTCCCCATCTCTTCTCCGCCATCGTCTCCCCTCCTTGGTTTTCCCCCTCCCCATCTCGGGACAGACGACGATCATCCTATCCCTGGAGAGGATGAGAGGTTCGGCCTGAGGCCCTTCTCGAGGTCGTGGCCTGCAGCAGGAGCAGTTCCTCGTACTGCTGATCCACGTATTCTTGGATCTCTTTGATCTGGGACGACGTCAGGTGGCTGAACCTCCCTTGTCGCTTGAGGTACTCCTCCACGGGGATCCTCCTGCGGCTCCTCCTCACCGTGATCACACCGGCATCGTACTCGTAGAGCGGGAAGAAATTCGTGTCCACCGCCAGTCTCGCTATCTCTATCCCCTTTTCGTCCGGGTACTCCCAGCCTGCTGGGCAGGGGCACAGCACGTGTATGAAGGCCGGTTTGCCTGCCTTCTTGGCCTTGCGGACCTTCCTCAGGAGGTCCTGAGGATACGCCGGTGAGGCCGTGGCCGCGTACACATCCCCGTGGGCCATCACGATCTTCATGATGTCCTTCTTGCGTTCGGGCTTGCCGAAGGGGGTGGTCTTGGTCTTGGCCAACCACGGGGTGGAGCCGCTTCGCTGGACTCCCGTGTTCATGTAGGCCTCGTTGTCGTAACAGACGAACACGATCTCGTGGCCGCGTTCCAATGCAGCCGAGAAGGTCTGGAGTCCGATGTCGAAGAATGCCCCGTCTCCTCCAAAGAGGAAGACCTTCATCTCCCTGCCGAGCTTCTTGAGGGCCACCTCGACACCGCTCGCCCCAGCCCCGGCATTGCTGTAGGTGAAGAAGATGTGCGGGACCCGGAAAGTGGTCAGCGGCCAAACCGCCACGGCGGCCATCAGACAACCGGAGTTGTTGGTGACCACCGTGTCCTTGTCGAATTCCTCGAGACACAGCTTGACGGCCCCTATACTGAGGCACCCTGCACACGTCGTCCTGCCCTGGCCGATGAGGGGTTGTCCCTTTTTCAATGGCTCGATCCGGACCTCCTTGCCTTCGGTCAGGGTCAGGTAATCGGGATATCCTGTGAGTCTGGATGCCTTTTGGTCGAAGAGCTCCCCGTGCCATTTGATAAACGGTCCCTCGGCTCCCAACGCCTCTTCCATGAGGAGACGGACATCATCGGTCTCGAGGTCTTTGCCGCCTATTATGTAGTTGGACATCCTGGGGCAGCGGGCAGTGGCCATGGCCGAGGACGCCTCGACGTAGAATATCCCCCCAGTCCTTCCCGGGGAGACCGCGCGATCGATCACAAGGACATGAGGGACGTCCCTCAGTGCAGCGGCGATCTCCGCTTCCGGAAAGGGGCGAAACACCCTTATCTTGACGAGGCCGACCTTCCTGCCTTGTTGCCGGAATTCGTCGACCAGCTCCCTGACCATGCTGATGATGGTCCCTGCGCTCACTACCACCAGTTCCGCATCCTCGGTCCTGTAGGTCTCGATCAGCCCTGGGTAGGAGCGGCCGAATATCTTGGCGAAGTCCCTGCAGGCCTCGGCTATGACCTCTTTGGCATCCAGCATGGCCCGCCACTGTTGATACTTCATCCCATAGTAGTGGCTGAAGGCCCCGGCCCCTTGCGTGATGGGGTAATCGGCGTCCACGAAGGCATGCTTGGGGGCGTATCTCGGCAGGAAGGTGTCCACCAATCCCTGGTCCGGGATCTCGACCATTTCGTAGGAGTGACTGATGCGGAACCCTTCCAGGACCACGAAGGAAGGCAGCAGGACCCTCGGATCCTCGCTCACCCTGTAAGCCATGATCAGGGAGTCCACCACCTCCTGATGGTCCTCGCAGATGAATTGCAGGACGCTCGCATCCCGTTCCGATAGGCAGTCGGAGAAGTCGCTCATGAGGCCCTGGGGAGAACCGATCTCCCTCGAGGTCACGGCCACCACCACGGGCAAGGCCATGCCCGAGGCCATCCATAAGGGCTCCTTCATCAGGGCCAAGCCCTGGGCCGCTGTGCAATTGAAGGTGCGCACCCCCACGGAGGAGGCCCCCGCACATATGAGCATGGAGCCCAGCTCCGATTCTGCGTTGACAGCGATGGTGTCCATCTCCCCATCCCGGATGAAGTCGTAACAGGCCTGTAGGCTGGGGCCATTGGGCGTGATGGGGTATGCGGACATGACCTCGACCCGGCACAGTCTGACGGCGTGGGCGAGGGCCTCGGAGCCAGAAAGGAACATCCTCATCCCGAACCCTCCTCCCTCTGCATGGAGATCGCCTTGGTTGGGCATTCCTCACAGCAAATACCGCACCCTTTACAGTAGTCGTAGTCGATCTCCATGGCCTCATCGGTCATCGTTATGCAACTGTCCGGACAGAACCAGTAGCAAAGCTTGCATTTCTTGCACTTTGCCGGATCCAGGACAGGCCTGAAGACACGCCACCCTCCAGTCTTCACCAGCACGGATGTAGCGCGCGCATGGATCGCACCCCCGCGGACATACGGCATCACGGAATCACGCATTTCGTGCCTCCTCGTAGGCCCGGTCGATGGCCCTGCAGTTTGCCTCCAATTCGTCTTCTGTCATCCTCTTGCCCAGGATGGCCTTCGCCCCCTGCCTGATGCCCTCGATGGAAACCAGACCGGTGGCCGCGGAAAAGGCCCCCAGCATCACGGTGTTGGTCACGGGGACCTTGAGGATCTCCAGGGCGATGGATGTGGCATCCAGGTGGACGCATCTGTGTCTGAGCTTGGGAGGCCTTGGGGTATTGGCGACGACGAGTCCCCCTTCCACCAGGCCCTCCTCTACGTCCACGGCCTTGAGGATCATCGGGTCCAGGACGACGACGTAATCAGGGTGACTTATGTGGCTCCCCCTTTCCACGATCGGCCTGTCCCTTATCCTGGCGAACCCCCAAACCGGGGCGCCGCGACGCTCAACCACTATCCCCTGGCAGGACTGTCCGTATCTGCCCTCGAGTGTGGCAGCGAATGCCAATATGTGTGCAAAGGTTGCGGCCCCTTGACCTCCCCTGCCATGGATCCTGATCCCTGCCATGCATTACCCCCGATCTCCTCTTATCAGATCTTCCCCTTGTTGACGACGTAAAGCGGCTTCTCGCCTCTCACCACCCTCATGATGTTGTCAAGGGAGGTGACGTAGAAGTTGCGGAATATGTCCTCAGCCGTGGCCCCGCCGATATGAGGGGTCAACACCACGTTGGGAAGCCGCAGGATCTTCGCTTCCTTGGGGGCGGGGTCCGCGTGCCTCCCGAAGACATCGATGCCGGCGCCGGCTAGTTGCCCTGCCTCCAGGGCGTCGGCCAATGCCTCTTCGTCCACGATCACCCCACGCGCCGTATTTATCAGATAGGCGGTCTTCTTCATGAGCCTCAACTGATCCCGGCCTATGAGATGATAGGTTTCATCAGTCAGCGGGGTATGGATAGTGACGAAGTCCGATGTCCTGAGCAGCTCTTCGAGGGAGACCGATTCGACGGGGAAGTCCAGGTCGGAGACGTCCTTGCGGTACGGATCGTAGTACTGGATCCTCATATGGAAGGCATTGGCCAGCCTGGCCACCTGCGTCCCGATATTGCCCATGCCGATGATGCCCAACTTCTTTCCGTAAAGCTCAAAGACTCGCGAGACCAACTGCGGCAGGAGCCATTCGCCGGCTGCAGTCTTGTTGTGTGCCAAGGGCAGGCTCTTTGCCACGGCAAGCATCAGCATGATGGTATGCTCCGCAACCGGAATGACCCCGGCAGAGCCGGAATTGGAGACCGTGATGGATCTCTCCCTCGCCGCTTCCATGGCGATGTTGTCATAACCGGCGCTACACTGCTGTATGAAGACGCACTTGTCCGCATGCCTCAGGACCTCGGCCGTCAGGAGATGTCTGGCCCCGGCGATGATGTCCACCCCTGGGACCAATCTGCAGAGCTCCTCCTCGTCCCCCTTCTCGGCTACGATCCATTCGATCCTGGAGCTCTCCTCCGGATACCTTTCCTTGCTGATCTCGGGCATCCTTCCCAAGATGTTGTCGCTTATCAGGATCTTGAACGATTCTTGGTTCATGGCAGCTCTCCACAAATGGCCTAGTGTCTTTGGTCCTTCGACGGATCAGGGATTCCCGCAAAGGAGACCCTGGCCCCGCCTCGCTTCATGACGCGACCCCCGGGGGACGCCCTTTTCCAGGGAGCGGCCTAGCCGGAGCGATCGGGCGCACATCGAGGGCCAGCAGCCATGGGAAACCCTTGGGACAGGGTGGTTCATGACAACCATCTCTTTCGCCTCCGATAGTGCTTGACCTCTCTGTAGCTCTTTCTCTCTCCCACTGTGTCCAGGCCCAGATAGAACTCCTTGATGTCCTCGTTCTTGATGAGCTCGGATGCGGGGCCGTCAAGCACGATCCTGCCGTTTTCCATGACGTAGGCGTAACTAGCGACGGAAAGGGCCATGACGGCGTTTTGCTCCACGAGGAGCAACGAGGTCCCCTCCGTCTGGTTGATCCTCTGCATGACCTCGAACAGCTCTTGGACCAACAAAGGGCTGAGTCCCAGGGAGGGCTCGTCCAGGAGCAGCAATTTGGGGCGGGCCATCAGGGCGCGCCCAATGACCAGCATCTGTTTTTCTCCACCGGAGAGATAGCCGCTGGTCTTGCCGCGCAGTTCTCTGAGCCGCGGGAAGTAGGAGTATACGAGCTCCATGTCCTTCCTTATCTGTGCTGCCCCATTGGAACGACAGTAGGCCCCCACCATCAAGTTCTCCTCCACCGTCAGTTGGTCGAAGGACGGACGTCCCTCCATCACCAGGACGATCCCCATCTCGACGATGTCTTCCGGGATGCGTCCTTCTATCCTCTCTCCGTTGAACTCTATGGCTCCGTCAGTGACCTTCCCCAACTCGGTGTAGAGCAGGCCGGAGATGGCCTTCAAGGACGTGCTCTTACCAGCCCCGTTGGCGCCGAGCAGGGCAACGATCTGGCCATCGGCAACCTGCAACGACACACCCTTGAGGACAAGGATGACGTCGCTGTACACGACCTGGATGTTGTTGAGGACTAGCATGAAGCCTCTCAGGGCCTTCCAGCGCAGGTGCGTGACGCAGTCAGTCCCGGGGGCCTACCGCGTAGGTCCCCGGGACAACGTCGGGCCGTTTTTGCCCCTCCTACTTCTGTGCAGGGGGTGGCAGCAACTCTAGAGCGGCCTTACCCACCCTCTCGGAGAAGGCGCCGGTGGCCACAACGGCATAAGTCCCAGGTGGAAGGGGCTTGGCCTGTTGGAAATCCGGCTTCATGGTCTGTTGGTTCCATCCCACCTGAAAGAAGGTGTTCAGAAGGGTCGATGGCCCCACCGCTGCGCTGAAATTGCCTTTGTCATCGGCCGTGGCGTTGGCGATGCCGACCTTGCCTTGTTCACCTTCCCCGAGTCCTTTAACTGTCACGCTCTTGGGCACGATGAGGTCCACGACCACGATCTCGTTGGGCTGAAAACCTGAACCCGTGATCCTGATTGGCTCTTTCAGGAGGGCCTGAGACAAGACGGTCTTGTCCGGAGTTATCACCAGTGTTGCCTGGTCTGGTCCGTGTTGTAGGGTCTCACAGCCGGTCAGGGCCATCAGGGCCGTGAGGGCCATGGCAATGCAGGTGGTAGGTCTATTGGCGCCTTTCATCTCTCTTCCCCCTCCCCGTTGGTCTCAGTCCCATTTGTGCAGGGACACCGTATTGGGTGACTTGACCCAGCCCGAGATGGGGACGACCCTCTCTCCCGACACCCTGTAGAACTTGATCTCCCTGCTCGCTCGTCTCTCGGTAGGGCTGTATGTGCAAGTGCCCTGGATACCCTGGGTCACGTCCCTGCCTGTGAGCTTCTCGTAAGCCTTGACCATTGCCTCCCCATTGATCGCCTCGTAACCAGTTTCCTTGAGGGCGATCTTCAGCGCCTCCGTGTAGTGCATGGCCCAACTCACCCCGAAGACGTAGAACTCCTCGAACTTGTCCATCGGCACCTTCTGGTATTTGGTCCAGAGTCCCTTGATCACCGGGTGATCCAAGGCGTCCGTCCCCTTAACATGGTAGGAGGCGATGACGGTCCCCTGGAGTTCCTTTGGGTGCAGGGAGACACCAGCCCCCATGGCCGGACCGAAGATGTCACACACGAACTGGGTCTTCTCGGTCATACCCATCCGGTACGCATCCCTTATGAGATTGGCCACGAACGGGTCCCCAACCGATACGATATAGATGTAATCAACTCCCTTCAGTTGCGTCAGATAGGGGGTATGGTCCGTGGATCCCACCGGGAAATAGACAGGATCGAGGAGCTTGACCCCGAGCCCTGCGGCGTACTCCTTCCCTCCTTTCAAGGGCTCACGCGCACCGGCGCTATCCCATCCCATGTACCCAACGGTGGGCATCCCGGTCTTCCCTTTCCCCTTCCAGTCCCTGACGATCCAGTCCAGGACCGCCCCGAAGAAATCCGGGAAACACTCGCCCCATAGGAAGTTGTAGCCGATCTTGACAGTGTGTATCCCGTCTCCTGATGTCAGGGCCACGAGCTTGTCTCTCTTGACCAGGGGAGCGATGGCCTGACCGATAGCGGTGCTCACGCTGTTGACCGCCAGGAGCCTGGGGGTTTTCTGATAGTTCTTGTACGCGGATACCCCTCTGGCCACGTCATATCTGGTATCCACACCGATGAACTTGACCTTGACCCCGTCGACTCCCCCCTTGCTGTTCAAATCCTCGAAGAAATCGCGGGCCCCCTTGTCCATGGAGACGATCGTCCCGGCCGCGGGCCCGGTGTAATCACCCAGGCTCAGATAGGCGACCCACTTGTCCGCGCTGAGAGACGCTGCAGGTGTGGCCGCCACCGCAGCACACATAGAGATGATTGCCCAGACCATCTTGCTCATGACCGCCCCTCCTTTCTCTTTTGTGGTGACCGGTGCAAACTAGCCAATGGGTCCTCTATCACCTCCCTCCCGTCACCTTTCTTGCCAAGGCTCAATGTCTGAAGGGATAGAGCCGATAGGAGGCCTTCAAGATCTCCCAACGGTGCGCCAACCCTCGTGACTCGTAGACCAGGAAGAGCATCAGGACCAGCCCGAAGGCCATGACCCCAAGCGCTGCGGCTGGTGCCATACCGATCCATGGGAAGGTCTCGGAGACGACCGGCGATACGAAGAGCACGAGCTCGTCCAGTATGCGCACGAAGATGACCCCGAAATAGACCCCTGGGATGCTCCCCATGCCGCCGATGATGATCATTCCCATGTACCACAAGGCGTGAAAGAGGGTGTATTGCTCCGGGTTGACCTGTGTGTACCAATGGCCGAGCAAGGATCCACCCACCCCGGCATAGAAACAGGAGATGAAGAAGGCCACGAGTTTGTACCGGTAGAGGTCAACCCCCATGACCTCGGCGGCCAGATCGTTGTCGCGTATCGCCACAAAGGCCCTCCCGATCCTGCTTCTCACCAAGTTGCGGGCGAAGATGGTCATGAGAAGGGCCATGGGCATGATGATGTAGTACATGCGCTCGTCGGAATCAAAGGAGAACTCGCCGATGTGCGGCGCCGGTGGAGAGAGCCCCGATGCCCCCCCGGTGAAGCCCAGGTGGGTTATCAGCCACATGATCACGTAATGGATGGCAATGGTGCTCATCGCCAAGTAGAACCCCTTGATGCGCAGGGATGGGGCGCCACCGAGCAGGCCCACGATTCCTGCCGTAAGGCCGGACAGAGGCAGTGCCACCCAGAAGGACCAGCGGAGATGAATGGTCAGGGCTGCCGAGGTGTAGGCGCCCACTGCCATGAAGGCCGGCTGCCCAAAGGAGATCTGCCCGCAATAGCCGCTCACTATCTGCAGCCCCGTCACCACGATAACTATGATGAAGATGCTGTTGAGGAGGCTGACGAGGTAATGCGAGAGGAACAACGGGATGCAGAAGAGAAGCCCGATGGCTACCAGCAGGATCGTCCAGTGCTGCCAGGTCCTGACAATGGCCATATCCTTCCGGTAGGTCCTGTCATATACCCCACAGGGCCGCATCTACTGACCCTCCCGTCTCTCCCTCAGATCCTCTCTATCCTCCGCATACCGAAGAGACCGTACGGTCTCACCAATAGGATGAAGAGGAGCAGGGCGTAAGCAGCCATGTCCTTGACGCCTCCCCCCAGTATGGGGTCGAGATACCCGGCGCTGATGTTCTCGAAGACACCCAACAACATCCCGGCCAATAGCACCCCGCCCAGGGACTCCAGCCCCCCGAAGAGGGCCACTACGAGCCCCTTGATGACCGTGTACGCCAGGGCGTAATGGATATCCATCACAATGGCCCAGGCGATACCCGATACAGAGGCCACTACGGCGGAAAGGACCCAGATGAAGCTGAAGATCTTTCTCACCCGGACCCCAGCGTTCTGGGCAAGGCGATGGTCCTGGGACGTCGCCCTCATGCCCAGGCCGATCTTGGTGTACTTGAAGACGATCGCGAGAGCCAGGAACAAAAGGATGCTGGTGAGGAACGAGATGATCTGGCTCTTGGTCACCGATACCGCACCCACCGATACCGTCCCTTCGGGGAGGAAGTGGGGGTAGGCACGGGTCCTTCCGCGAACGTAGAGCTGAAACGCCCCGTCCAGGAACATGAAGAGCGAAAAGGTCATGAGGAACGCCGTGAAGAGGGGCTGACCGATCAAGGGGCGAATGGTGAGGCGCTCAACCAAAAGGCCCATCAAGCCCGCCACCGCGAGGGTGAGCAAGAGGCTTCCCCACACCGGGATCTCCAGTGTCGTCATGAAGACCCAGAAAAACAGGGCGCCGAAGGCCAGGAACTGGCCATGAGCCACGCTGACCACTCTGGTGGATTTGTAGACCAGGACGATGCTGGCCCCCACCAAGGAGTAGAGGACCCCAGTGAGCAAGCCGTTGATGGAGATCTGTAGGAGAGCAGTCAACCCTTCTGGGCCTCCACCGAGTTGAATCTGATGGCAGTCCTAGCTATGCCTGTTCTGCCGTCGCGGTATCTCACCACCGCCTCGGCCTCGTGGACCGTCCTTCCCTCGTACATCGCCTCGATCAGCTCCCTATAGCGTTCCTCCACAAAGCCCCTGCGCAGTTTCCGCGTCCGGGTCAGCTCGGCCTCGTCAGGGTCGAATTCCTTGTGAAGATTGGCGAACCGCCTTATCCATGAGTATTCTGGAAGGGTCCTGTTGACCTTCACTATCTCCCCGCGTATGAGCTCTATCACTTCAGGTTTCTGGGAGAGGTCGGAGAAGGTGGTATAGGCGACACCTCTCTTTTCGGCAAGACGTCCCACGTTTTCGATGTCGATGTTGACGATACAGGTGACAAACGGCCTCTCTTTGCCTCCAATCACCAATGCGTCCTTGATGAAAGGGCTGAACCGAAGCCTGGTCTCGATGTATTGGGGCGAGAATCTCCTGCCCCCGGCCAACGGTTTGAGGTCCTCCATGCGATCGATGACGATGAGATGACCGTTTTCGTCCATGTGGCCGAAATCGCCGGTTCGGTACCAGCCGTCCTTGAACTTGGCTGCAGTGGCTTGTGGGTCGTTGTAATAGCCGCAGAATGCTAGTTGACTCCTCACCAGGATCTCTCCCTCCTCGGAGATCTTGACCTCTGCCCAGGGCACCACTGACCCCGATGTCTCGGGCAGGACATCTCCAGGCCGAGGGATGGATACGAGCCCGAGTTCCGTGCTCCCATAGACCATCTTTATGGTCACCCCCAAGGCGAGGAAGTACAGGATGATCTCTGGGCTGACGGCCGCACCTCCTGAATAAGCGAGCTTCACCCGGCTCAGTCCCACCTTGTCCAGCAACTGCCTGAACAAGGTCTGGTGTGCGATGAACCGCAAGAGGCGTTGGTGTGCCGTGATCCTCCCTGTCTCCAATCGCCGCCTAGCCACGTTCATCCCGATGGCGAGACAGACCCGGTAGATGGCCCGCCTGAACCGCGTGGAATCCATGATCCTGGCCTGGATGGAGCGGCTCACCAGCTCCCAAAGCCTGGCCCCGTAGAACAGGATGTCCGGGCCGATCTCCCGGAGATCCTCCTGAACGGTCTCTGCGTCTTCCGGAAAGCTCACGGTTATGCCGCCGAGGAGCGAGCCAGCCAATCCGATGAGCTGCTCAGTGCCCCACGCCGGGGGGATGAAGGAGAGGTACCGGTATCCCTTGCCACTCCATTGGTCCGAGCTGCCCCACGCCTTGGCCCCCTCCACCAGCCATCGCTGACTCATCATGGCGCCCTTGGGGGTGCCGGTGGTCCCGGAGGTGTAACAGATCACCCCGATGTCTTCTGGGCGGCCCAGCTCGACGCTCTCGTCGAAGAAGGAAGGCTGGAGCTCCTCTCGGCTCCTGCCAAGTTCCAGGACCTGCTCAAAGGAAAGCATCATGTCTTCCGAGTAGCTCCACAGACCCTTCGGGTCCCAGTAGATGATCCTCTTGAGCAGCGGAAGCTCCTTCCTTATCCTCAGGACCTTGTCAACCTGTTCCTGGTCATGGGCCACGACCATGACGCACTGGGCGTGTTCGAGGTAGAATTTGAGCTCGCTGGCCACGCAATCGGGGAAGATCCCCACTGTGACCCCGCCCCCGGCTTGGGTACCTAGCTCGGCGATGTACCACTCTGGTTTGTTCTCCCCGAGGATGGCGACCTTGTCCCCCCTTTGAAGCCCGAGGGCCTTCAGGCCGAGGCAAAACCACTTTACCCTTTCGTAATAGTCCTTCCAGGTGTAGGCCTTCCATATCCCACGGTCCTTGGCCTGGAGCGCGACCTTGTTGGGCGCCTTGCGGTAGTTTTCCCTCAGCAGCTTAGGCAAGGTGTCCAGAGGACCCTCTCGTTTCGCCTCGACAGGCTCAGTCATCTCAGCGTCCAAGATGGGACCTTCCCAGATATGCCTGGATTACCTGCTCGTTTCCCCTGATGCTTTGCGGATCGCCCTCGGCTATCTTGCATCCGAAGTTGAGCACTATCACCCGATCGGCGATGTCCATGACCACGTTCATGTCGTGTTCCACCAGGACGATGGGGATGCGCTTGAGCTCGAAAATGTCCAGGATGAATCTGGCGATGTCCTCTTTCTCCTCCACGTTCATACCCGCCATGGGCTCATCCACCAGCAGCAACTCAGGGTCCATGCAGATCGCCCTGGCCAGGTCCACCTTCTTTCGTTGGCCGTAAGGGAGAGAGCCCACTGTCCTCTTTCTGACCTTTTTCAGTTCTATGAGATCGATGATCTCCTCTATGACCTCTCTGTGGAGGATCTCCTCCTTGAGGGCAGGACCCCAGAATATCCCGCACGAGAGTGCGCCCCTTCTCATGTGGATATGTCTGGCGGCCATGAGATTCTCCAGCACTGTCAGCCCTGTGTAGAGCTCTATGTTCTGAAAGGTGCGGGCGATCCCCATCCTGGCGATCTTGTGGGGGCGAAGCCCCACCAGGTCCATTCCCCGAAAGAGAATTCGTCCCTTCTGCGGTCGATAGAAGCCGCAGATGCAGTTCAACAGACACGTCTTCCCAGCCCCATTGGGCCCTATGACCGCTACGATCTCCGGGCGCTTGATGACCAGGTCCACGTCCACGAGGGCCTGGACATTGCCTATATTCAGGCTGAGGTGGCCGACCTCCATCACGTATTCAGGCGTTTCCGTAACGCTCACGCCGCCAGCCGTACCGTGTCGTCTCGACATTTCAGCCCGGTCTCGAAGGAGCGGCGGTCCCTCTCACGTGGGGATCTCCAGCTCCTTGGGCCCGATGCCGGGGCCCATGGGGCGAGTCCTTCCCAGCATCTCCCCGAAGACATGACCATCCCAGTATTTGCCGCGTGAACTAGTCAGCGGGGACTTATGAGCATGAAGAGTCCTGGACAAACAGATGTAGCCTCAACTGGTTCGCCCGCTGCTGTTTGTATACGTCGACCCCTCGGCCCCCCCGGCCCGGGGAGATCCTGGCCTCAGGGAGGGGCACAGACATAAGGACTGGAGGACCATAGAACTCAATAGAGCGAGTAAAATGTTACACAGAGTAAAAAGTTTGTCAAGTCTTATTTTTGGTCCCCCTCGTGCCAGGCAGTATGGCGACCACGCACCGACCGTCGGGTGTTTTCATGGGATTGACAGCAGAGGGCTACGCTGCTAGTTTTGCCTCGCCGGTCTTCTTGACCGCATCAGGGATCCCACCCAAATCAAGGAGGTCTTCGATGAGGCTCTTGGCAGGACTGATCATCTTTGTCTGTGCGTTCCTGAGCGGCATCCAACAGACTTCGGCTGAAACAGGTGTGACAGACACCGAGATAAAGTTGGGGACCCACCTGGCGTTGACAGGTCCTGCGGCCATGGTGGGCCAGCCCATCCTGGATGGTTACAAGCTAGCGATAGCGTACCTCAACGATCGCGGGGGGATACACGGCAGGACGCTCAGCATCGTTGCCGAGGATGATGCCTTTCTCCCATCCAGGGCCAAGGAGGCGGTCAAGAAGCTCGTTTTCGGCGACAAGGTCTTCGCCATATTAGGTCCGCTCCAAGGGGCAGGGATTCTGGCTGCCGAGCCTGACATCATGAGTAACAAGGTACCGGTCCTCTTCTTCATGGCGGCCACCGATGACCTGACCAATCCCACCAGGAGGTACATCTTCGGTTACAGCGCACCGTACCATGTGTCCACGGCCATCCAGGTGGACTGGGCCGTGAAGAGGCTCGGGAAGAAGAGGATAGCCTTCGTTAACCAGTGGGGCCCGTCGGGGGAGGCGAACACGAGGGGGGCGAAGAAGAGGCTTGAGAAGTACGGCCTGGAGCTCTCGGCCGAAGAGATCCTCCAGAACGTGGAGATGGACTACAGCGGTTTGGTCGCGAGGCTGAGGGCCAAGGAGATCGAGTGTGTGGTGATCACCACCACGGCCCAGTGGACCATCCCCCTCCTCAAGGAGATCGAGAGGCAGGGTTGGAAGCCGGAGGTCATAGTGGGGCATGGCACTGGGGACCCTGTCCTGATCAAGAAGATGGCCGGCACAGCGGCTGAAGGGATCTACGTAACCATGATGCATCTACCCCTGGACTACGACGATCCCTTCATCAACGAGTATAGGGATGTGCTCAAGAGGTATTCCCCTGGGCAGGGGCCTGCGCAGTATAACTTCATCGGATATGGTGTAACCAGGCTCCTGGCCACGGCCCTCCAGCAAGTGGGAAGGGAGCTGACCAGGGAGAAACTCATCGACACCCTGGAGTCGTGGAAGGGCTTCGAGAGCGGATTTGTGGGGAAGATCTCCTACAGTCCCACGGACCATGAGGGCCAAGAGGGGATGGTCCTGGTCCAGATCAAAGGGGGGGAGACGAAGGTCATCGAACCCCGGATCTATCCTTTGCCATGAGGCTCGGGGCCGTTGGGCCCGAAGCGCGAGTCCTTGGGGGCTTCGACCCAGCGAACAGCAGGGGCCAGGGTCGTCCTGCCCCCCCACCTGATTTGACTGTTGGCAAGGCGTACACCCTGTTGCCTCGGGGTTCTTGGCGTCCCTTTTCTTGTCCCATGGGAACACAGGGAGGTACCTTCTTGGAGAAAGAAGGCCTCCGGTACCGAGAGGTCAGACGGCCTTGTGCCTGGCCTTGCCGGCCCACGGACATAGAAATAGAAGTTTCCCTGGTCCAACGAGCCCGAGTCGGGTCCTCCCCCCCTTGCGAAAGGATCCACAGGGGGTGGCGTCAGGAATGGGGGGCACAAGGTAACCGTGGAGTCTCTCTGAGCATTGTCCTGGGGGAGACCCTATGGTCCATGGCACTGGCGGGACGAGCCTGAAGGCCTTCTTGGGATGCATTGACGATGCCAAGGTGACGATGAGTGGGAAAGAGAACTTCCGCCCCGAGGCTCAAGGACGAGTCCAAGACGAGTGGCAAGGGTTTCGGAGGCATGAGATCGCCAGGCTTGGGGAACCGATGTTGATGTGAGTTGCTGGAGGGGGGGAAAATGAATTCTGGTCGAGGGATGAACTGGCTCTTGGGATTGATCGCCTTGTTGCTATGTCAACCGTCACTCGCCATTGGCGCTCGGATCGTGCCGGTCACCATGGGCGAAAAGCCCACGGAAGGGGGACAGGCCTTGGAGGTGAAAAGCCGCTTCAGCTCGGATGCCCCGGAGATCCATCTCCTGGTGCGATATGACCAACACGAGGCTGGGAGCAAGTTGAAATGCGTTTGGATCTCCGTGGATGCGATCCAGATCCCCAATTACGAAATCGATTCCGTGGAGGTTTCGCTTCCAAAGGCCAAGAGCGGGAGTGCCCATTTTTCACTCTCTAAGCCTGCCAACGGGTGGCCCCCCGGGGCATACAGGTGTGACCTGTTCTTCGACCGTGTCCTGCGCATGTCCGTGCCTTTCCAGATCGTTGCGGCACCAACCCCTGCTTCGGGAGCAGGCCAGTCCTCTGCCTCTGGCGCTCCTCCTCCGATGGCTACCTCTTCCCAGACCCTGTCCGCAGCAGTCCCCACCCCTTTTCATCTGGATTTGGGCCCAGTGAAAAAGGCCCCTCAACGGGCGTGAACGCTTGTCTTCTACATTGCTGGAGACAACGATCTGGAACCATTTGCCCTGAAGGACCTGAAAGAATTGGAGCTGGGCATGCCTGAGGCGGAGGTGGAATGCATCGTGCTCCTTGACCGTGTCGATGGCTTCAGCGATGCTGACGGGGACTGGAGGGATGCCCGTGTTTATCGAGTGCGCAAGGATTCCTCGCCCGACATCAAGTCAGAGGTCATTGCCAGACCCGGGGAGCTGAACATGGGCGATCCCAAGGTCCTGAGTACCTTCCTTTCAGAAGCGGTGAAGACCTTTCCTGCTCAGCACTATGGTCTCATTCTCTGGGATCATGGTGGAGGCTGGGCAGCGCATGCAATGGATCATAATGCACCCTGCGCCTGGGGAGGTCACGACAAGCTCGCGCTTCCGAAGCTCAGGCAGGCGATCCAGGAAGGACTTGAGAGAGGAGCGCTAAAGAAGTTGGATCTCATTGGGTTCGATATGTGTCTCATGGCCCAATTGGAAACGGCCTTTGAGCTCTCAGGCTTGGCGGAGGTAATGGTGGCCTCGGAAGCCGTGGAGCCCGGGGACGGCTGGCCGTACGACAGGATACTACCCTACTTTGGAAAAGGGACGATGGGGGCGAGGAGGCTCGCCGCTCAGATCGTCGAGGCATATGGAAAGTACTACGGAGAACGAAAGGAACGGGTTGCCACCCTGTCCGCCATAGATCTGGACGAGGCGGGAAAGACCGCATACGGAGATCGCGCCTTCGCCCTCCAATCCCGACGTACTGATCGCCAAGATTTACAACCCTAGTGACACCAACTGGAAGACCTCCCCCATGATGGTTCTTCTTGACACCCGGGCCATGCCTACCCTGAGGTTGATCTCCTTCGACGAGGGAGGGAACCCCATGGAGGCCATGAATTTCACCATGCTCGTGTCGCGTTGGGAACAGGGATCCCTGAGGATGGTCCTGAAGTACCTGGTCCCTAAAGGTTGGCTTGTGCTGTGGGCAAGAGAAGGCGCGCCGGCAGGGGGAATCGCTCCTGGCACCCCTTCCCCTCCAACCGCAGTAGCCCCCGCAGCCCCTCCTCAGCTTCAGCAGGGTGCCTCTCTCGTCGGAGTCTGGAGAGGCGAAGAGGGCGACGTCATCAAGATAGAGGCATCTACCTATGAGCTCTACGGCTTCAACAGACTGATTGACCGGGGTTCTTACGAGGTACGGGGAAATCAGCTCATCGTCCGGAGCGCGGTTACCCGAGATGTAGAAACGTACACCTTCAGGCTGTCCGCACAAACGCTCATCTTGATAGATTCAGACGGTGAGGAGACCCGTTACCATCGCATCCAATAGTGCTCAGGTTTCCAGTCTGTTCAGGGGGATCTGGCAGCGACCAAGGAGCGGGTCGACAGGAGCAGAACAATAAGTCATCCTTTGCCTCCGGCCAGGGAGGCCCGCCCATCTCACCAGGGAGGCTTGCTGCCTCTCTGGCACGAGGCGCCTTTGGGGGAGGTGGGAGTCAAACTGCTCCAATGGGGGAGAGCTCATATCTTGCTCCGACATAACCACGTTCGTCTAACGTATATTTGCGCTAAACACGCAACTCTCCATGTGTCCCCGTGATCCCAACACCTAAGTCTGCCAGCCCGAACACCGCACGTACCTCACCGGTTCGGCTCTTTGGCATGAGCTTGACAACTCTTCCGCTCCCGTCTTAAAAAAAGAGCGACCCGCGCGTGCGACCCGCGCGGACAGGCGGAACGGAAAAGAGTGCTCGAACGTGACTTGTCCGGTCCTCCAGCATCTCCGGGCTGAAAAAGGAGATAAAATGAAGATCAAAATATTCATTATACTCCTTGCCATCCCGTTGGCCTTGTGTGGCGGATTGTCTTCTCCTGCACACGAAAAAGGTGCCGGCATTGAATGGGAGATCCTCAATCGGGAAGCGATGGAACTCTACCGCGCGGGCAAGTATGACCGCGCCGTTGTGGTTGCTCAGAAGGCACTAGAGGTCGCCGAACAGAATGTCGGCCCCGACCATCCCGATGTGGCCCAGAGCCTGAACAATCTGGCCTTGCTCTACCAAACCCAGGGCGAATATGCCAAGGCGGAGCCGCTCTACAAGCGCTCGCTGGGGATTTGGGAGAAGGCGCTCGGCCCCGACCATCCCCGTGTGGCGACGATTCTGGAGAACCTCGCGGACTTATATTGGAACACAAAACGTCGTTCAGAGGCTAAGTACTCCATTCCATAAATTCGGTGACGTATCTTGTGGGTGTCATGCAACCATATTCATGGATGTCGGCTGCTCGGAGAGCCTGCGGATAAGCTTCTCCAAGTCTCGCCTGGTGAACTTCCACCGGAAGGGTTTCGCGGCTTGCTCATAGTGTTTCTCGAAAGCCATGAGGCGGTCAGTAAGCTGCCCCAGATCCGAGAAGTCGTTGGGGGTGAGCACCTTTCGCTGCACCACCGAAAAGAAGATCTCGACCTGATTGAGCCAACTGGCATGAACGGGCGTATGCACCACGATCAGGTTTTTCCACCGGCGTTGAAGGCGCTCGATGCAACGCTGGCCTCGGTGCGACGTGCCATTGTCAAGGACCCAGAAGACTCGGGAAGCGCGACGGTATGGCTCTTTAGACATCACTTGATGGACCAACCGATCAAAGGCTGCGATGCCGGTCTTGCGCTCGCAACGCCCGAAGACTTTGGCCCTTCGAACGTCCCATGCCGCCAGATACGCCATGGCTCCCTGGCGATCATATTCGCTCTCGACCCGCATGCATCGCCCTGGACTCGGAGGGCTCGATGGATGAATGCGGCGGCGTGCTTGGATGCTGGTCTTCTCGTCAGCGCTGATCACGTAATCGGTCTTGGTCAGTTTAGCACCTTCCCAGAGCCCTTCGTAAAGGTCGAGTATGCGTCCGGCTTTCTCTACAAAGGCGGGATCTCTCGGGAAGATCCAGTGGCGGTAATACCAGGGCCGAATGGCATCGTCGGAAAGCCAGCGCCAAATCGTCGTCTCTCCGATGGTGGCGACCAATCCCCGACGAAGCACTTCTCTTTTGATCTCCGTCATGCTGAAGCGAGACAACGGAATGTGGCTCACAGATGGCAACTCACAAGCCAACGCTTTCACTGCCGCGACGGTCATGGGGGGAAAATCGGCCAGGGCGTCCTCGCCTTGGCCGTTCCTCCAGGCCGGCCAGGCGTTCTCGGTGAAAGCGCTTGCGCCATTTGCAGACGATTTGCCGGGGGGTGTCCAATCGCCGAGCGATCTCGTCGTTGGACAACCCTTCAGCGGCGTAGAGGACGATCTTGGCCCGGATGACATCACGATACGGTGACGTATACTTGCGCGCCATCGAATCCAAGCGTTTCCTCTCCGCATCGCTCAGCTCCACCTTGAAAGGGCTGCGTCTCGGCATAGCCTCCTCCCTTCGGAGAAACAATACCCAACGCAGACGGATATGTCAAGATAATACGTCATCGTATTTATGGAGATGTGTACTAAGTCTGCCAGCCCAAATCCTGCACGTACCTCACCGGTTCGGCTCTTTGGGCTGCCGTATTTTCTTGTTGACTCCCCCTTTTGCGGGTGCTATATGGAATCCACCGAGTAGAGCAACAGTCCAGAGAAGGAAACCTGGAAGTCAGAGCAGGTCGGGGATACCGAACGTTGCATGATTTTAGGTTCCCGCGTCAGCCGCGGGACGGCCGCCGCCGGTCCGTTCGGGCCTCGCGGCTGCCCTCCCGAGTTCGCTCAGCGCGAGCGTCAGGCGACGTAGGGCAAACGCCGCAATCTTTGAAGGGATGGGATACCACCTCATTGGTGCTTGTCGTCAGATCCAGGGGATGGCAATAGAGAAAGACGCGATGCGATATTATGATTTCCGTCAGAGGATAGTTGAGAAGCTACCTGTAGGTACTGCATTACCCAATCCAGGTGGAGGTAACTCGACCATCGTCTCCTACACCGAGCATAACATTGCCTATCAGAGAAGGAATTCCAAGATATACGTTGCATTCAAAGATCTGTATGATGCGTACAAAGCGTTTCGTGGAGAAATCCTGGATTCTACCACATTGAGAAGACATAACCCTCAAGTATTCGATTCGAAACGGGGTGGTCATTCCTGCAACTGCACTTTTCTTTTTATGGTGCTGAAAGCTACCGGCGTAGTTGACAGAATCGAAGGTGCAGGAAAGAGAAACGATCCGTTTTGGGTAATGATTCCGGAGAACAGAAATTGTGAGACGATCTAGC
>FWPV01005300.1_pt1 | contig 26013 bp, 25 predicted proteins | sample 2228371 | NCBI WGS metagenome assembly FWPV01 (sample SAMEA103939776, study PRJEB20133) | metagenome
AGGCGCCGCACCGGCGAACCCGCAGCCGACGGCGCGCCCGCGGCGACGCCGGCCCCGCCGACCGGGGTGAGCTTCACCTTCGAGGAGCTCGCCGCCGCGGTCGGCCTCGGCGAGGAGGAACTGGCCGAGGTCGAGCGGTTCGGCCTGATCCACGGGCGGTCGGTCGGCCGGCTGACCTACTACGACGAGGACGCCTTCGTCGTCGCCTCGCTCGCCGCCCGTTTCCGGCGCCACGGGGTCGAGCCACGGCACCTGCGGATGTACCGCACCGCTGCCGAGCGCGAGGCGGGGCTGTTCGAGCAGGTGATCCTGCCCCTCGTGAAGCAGCGCAACCCGGTGGCCCGCGCCCAGGCCAGGGCCACCGTGGAGGAGCTCGGCCGGCTGGGGGAGGAGCTCCACGCTGCGCTGCTGCGCCAGCAGCTGCGTGCCTACACCGAGGGGCGGTGACGGTGGAGCTCGGACCGGCCGAGCTCGACCGGATCGTCGCCGGCCTCGCCGGCCGCATCGGCTGCGACCACGGTGACGGGGTGGTACTGGTGGGCGTGCTGCGGGGCGCCGTGCTGTTCCTGGCCGACCTGGTCCGCCACCTCGAGGTGAACCCCGTCGTGGACTTCCTCGCCGTGTCCCCCTACACACCGGGCACCGGCCGTGTCCGTCTGCTGCTCGACCTCACCGTGGACATCGCCGGCCGACGGGTGGTGCTGGTCGAAGACGTCGTCGACACCGGCCTGACCGTGGCCTACCTGGCCGGCGAGCTGCGCAGGCGTCAGCCCGAGGCGCTCGACGTGTGCACCCTGGTCGACAAGCGGGCCCGCCGGCTCGTGCCGGTCGAGCTGCGTTACGTCGGGGTCACGGTCGCCGACGAGTTCGTCGTCGGCTATGGGCTGGACCACCTCGGTCGCGACCGGAACCTCCCGTCGTTGGTCACCGCCGACCCCGAGCTGCTCCGGCGCGACCCTGATGCCGACGTCGCCGGGCATGACGGGAAACGTCCGGGCGCAAGCCGAGCCCCACGGGGGTAACGTTTCGGGGCGTGGTCGAGATGGAGCTCGTCGGCATCCAGGTCGAGCAGGCCGCGGGCACACCGTTGATGCTGCTGCGGGAGACCACCGGGCCGGGCCGGCTGCTGCCCATCTACATCGGCGGCCCGGAAGCCGCCGCCATCGCCTACGCCCTCGAGGGGGTGGTGACCCCCCGCCCCATGACCCACGACCTGCTGAAGACCGTCGTGGAGGAGCTCGGCGCGGTGCTCGAACGGGTCGTGGTCACCGAGCTGCGCGACCACACCTTCTTCGCCGAGCTCGAGCTGCGTCAGGGCGAGCACCTGTACCGGATCTCGAGCCGACCGTCCGACGCCGTCGCCCTCGCGGTGCGGACCGGCTCGCCGATCTTCGCCAGCCCGGAGGTGCTCGACGAGGCCGGGCAGCTCCCCGCGCCGCCGCAGGGCGAGGGCGAAGGGGAAGAGGAGCTCGTCGACGAGTTCCGGGAGTTCATCGAGAACGTCAGCCCCGAGGATTTCGCCTCCTGATCCTGCTGATCGGGTCCGGGGCAGGATCGTTGACCGGGCGGGTCCCGGGCCGTAGCCTGGCCCGCACCACAGAGGTGTAACTACCGCGCTGTGGCTTGCACACCGGTGATGGGCGGAGGCCAGGTCGTGGAACGCACGGATCGCGCAGTGGACGGGTTCAGCGGCACGCGGGCGGCCCAGATCGTGGGCATCACCTACCGCCAGCTCGACTACTGGGCCCGCACCGATCTCGTGCGCCCCTCGCTCTCGGACGCCAACGGCAGCGGCAGCCGGCGTCGGTACTCGTACCGTGACCTGCTCGAGCTGCGGACCATCAAGACGCTGCTCGATGCCGGGATCCGGCTCGAGTCGGTCCGTGAGGTGTTCTCGTTCCTGCGCAACCATCTCGGCGAGGACGTCGCCAGTGCTCACCTGGTGATCAACGGCAGCTCGGTGCTGCTGTGCCACGGTGACGAGCTGGTCGACGTGGTCCGCCGGGGCCAGGGCGTGCTGAACGTGCTGCCGTTGGCATCGGTGAAGACCGAGGTGGACGCGGCCATCGAGCTGCGGCCAGCCCCGACCGCCGAAGCGCCCCGGACCGCGGCGTCGGGGAGCTGACGGGTCTGCCGGCCGAGCCCACGCCCCGGTTCGCCCACCCGAGCGAGGCCCAGCTCGCCCGGCTGCTGACCGCCTACGGGGTGCGGTGGTGCTATGAACCCCACACCTACGTGCTCGACCGTGACGACCGGGGCCGACCCACCCGGGCGTTCACCCCCGACTTCTTCCTGCCCGACTTCGGCGTCTACCTCGAGGTCACGACCCTCCGGCAGTCACTGGTCACCGCGAAGCGCCGCAAGATCCGCCGGCTGCGGGAGCTGCACCCCGAGGTGCAGGTGGTGCTGGTGGACCGCAGGACCTATTTCGGCGTGCTGGAGCGCTTCGGTCTCGCTGCGGCGTGAGCCGCCTCGGTACCGTCCACCGCCGTGCGGTGGCGGGGTGCGGTGCTGGTGCTGCTCGCCGGCGTGCTGGTCGCGGCACCGCCGGCACCGCCGGCCCGTGCCCAGGTGCCGCCGCCGGCATCGTCCACCGTCGAGACCAGCGTGACGTTCTTCGGCCCCGAGGCCGAGATCCGCATCAGGGAGACACGGCGGGACGCCTCGACCGGCGTCGTGCTCAGCCGGGTCACCCGCCCCGACCCGTGTGCGTGGGGTGCGCTCGATCCTGCCGGTGTGCCGCTCGCCCCGCCCACGGGCGCAGTGCCCGGGGTGGACGGCCGGTGGCTGGTCCGGGTGTGCGCGGTCGGTGGTGCGTTCGGGTTCGGCACGTTCTGGGTGTGGTTCGCCGATCCCGAGCCTGACGTGCTGAGCGTGGAGGAGGTGCTGGCGACCCTCGACCTGCGACTCGACGAGGTGGCCGTCAGCCCGGCCGACCGCCAGCTGACCGGGCTGCCGACGTGGATGTGGGTGCCGCCCGAGGCGTGGACGGTGAGGACGGCGTCCACCGAGCTCGGCGGCCTGCGGGCCGATGCCGAAGCGGTCCCGGTGGAGACCCGCTGGTCGGTGGACGGCACCGAGGTGGTCCGCTGCGCCGGTCCGGGGGTCCCCTACCGTCGGGGGACCGCACCGGCAGCGGCGTGCACGCACACCTTCCTCGAGCGTGCCGCGACGGTCGAACTCGCCCTCGAGGTCCGCTGGGACGTGGTGGTGCGGTTCAGCGACGGTCGCACGGTGGCGGTGCCCTCCTACCCGGGACCGCCGGCGATCCGGGTGCTGGCGGTCGCCGAGGCCCAGGCGGTGGTCGGCTGAGGGGCGATCCCCGCCGGAGGCCGCCCTAGGGTGGGCGGCGATGACGACCGACCGCCGCTCCCCGCTGCACGCCGACCACGTCGCCCGTGGGGCGAAGCTGGTGCCGTTCGGGGGGTGGGAGATGCCGCTCGCCTACCCGGGCGGCACCATCGAGGAGCACCTGGCCTGCCGGCGCCGCGCCGTGGCGTTCGACGTGAGTCATCTGGGCACGGTCCGGGTGACCGGTCCGGACGCGCTCGACCGGCTCCAGCGGGCGCTCACCAACGATCTCACCCGCATCGCTCCCGGACGGGCCCAGTACACGCACCTGTGCGACGACGCCGACGGCTCGGTGCTCGACGACATCATCGTCTGGTGGGTCGACGACGAGGTCTTCGACGTGATGCCGAACGCGTCGAACACCGCCCGGGTGCTCGACGCGATCGGAGGTGAGGACGTCACCGCCACCCGGGCGGTGATCGCCGTGCAGGGACCACAGGCCCGGGCGCTGCTCGCTCCGGTCGCGCCCGAGGTGGCCGAGGTGGGCCGGTTCCGGGTGGGCCGGTGCCGGTGGGAGGGTGTCCCGGTGGTGGCCGCAGGGACGGGATACACCGGTGAGGACGGGGTGGAGGTGGCGGTGCCGGCCGAGCACGCCGAGGCCTTCTGGCGGGCGGTGGTGGACCGGGCCGGCATCGCGTGTGCCGGCCTGGGTGCCCGGGACACGCTCCGGCTCGAGGCCGGGCTGCCGTTGCACGGCCACGAACTCGGCCCGGGGATCACCCCGCTCCAGGCGGGCCTGGGGTGGGTCGTGGCCTGGTCGAAGCCGGTGTTCCGGGGTCGGGCCGCGCTCGAGGCGGAGCGGGCCACCGGGCCTTCCCGGCTGCTGCGGGGCATCGCCACGGAGGGCCGGCGCCCACCCCGGTCCGGGTGCGCCGTGCTGGTCGACGGCACGCCGGTCGGCACGGTCACCAGCGGCAACTACTCCCCGGTGCTCGGTCACGGGATCGCGCTGGGATTCCTGCCACCGGGCACGGCGGACGGGACCGCGGTGACCGTCGACGTCCGGGGCTCGGCACTCGCCGGCCGGGTGGTCCCGACCCCGTTCGTCACCCGCGGGAGCTGACCCCGACCGGTCAGGGCAGGGCGTAGGCCTCCAGCGGCGGGCAGCTGCACATGAGGTGCCGGTCCCCGTACGCGGCGTCGATGCGCCCCACCGGCGGCCAGTACTTGCCGTGCCGCAGCGACTCCACCGGGTAGGCGGCCTCCTCCCGGGTGTAGGAGCGGTCCCAGGTCGGCCGGAGGAGGTCCTCGGCGGTGTGCGGGGCGTTGCGCAGCAGGCTGAGGTCACGGTCGATCTCGGCCCGGATGGCGATCATCGCCTCGCAGAACCGGTCGAGCTCGCGGCGGTCCTCGCTTTCGGTCGGCTCGATCATGAGCGTGCCCGCCACCGGGAAGCTCACGGTGGGGGCGTGGAAGCCGTAATCCATCAGCCGCTTCGCGATGTCGTCGACGGTCACCCCCGTCGCCTTGGTCAGCGGCCGGATGTCGATGATGCACTCATGGGCGACGAACCCGTGGGCACCCGTGTACAGCACCGGGAAGTGGGGGGCCAGCCGGCGGGCGACGTAGTTGGCCGCCAGGATCGCCGTCTCGGTGGCCCGACGGAGACCGACCGCACCCATCATCGTGATGTACACCCAGGAGATCGGCAGGATGCCGGGCGAACCGAACGGTGCGGCGCTGACCGGCCCCGGGCCGGTCGACGGCCCGGCATCGGCCCGCAGCGGGTGGTTGGGCAGGAACGGTGCCAGATGGGCCCGGGCGCCGACCGGCCCCACCCCGGGGCCGCCCCCGCCGTGGGGGATGCAGAACGTCTTGTGGAGGTTGAGGTGCCCGACGTCGGCACCGAAGCGGCCGGGCTTGGCCACCCCGACCAGCGCGTTGAGGTTGGCTCCGTCGACGTACACCTGGCCACCCCGGTCGTGGACGATGGCGCACAGCTCGCCGATCGCCTCCTCGAACACCCCGTGGGTGGAGGGGTAGGTGACCATCAGCGCTGCCAACCGATTCGCGTACTGGTCGGCCCTGGCCCGCAGGTCGTCGACGTCGACGTTGCCCCGCTCGTCGCAGGCCACGACCACGACGTGCATCCCGGCCATGACCGCACTGGCGGCGTTGGTGCCGTGGGCCGACGACGGGATCAGGCAGATGTCGCGGTGCTCCTCACCCCGGCTGCGGTGGTAGGCGCGGATGGCCAGCAGCCCGGTGAGCTCACCCTGGCTCCCGGCGTTGGGCTGCAGGGTGACGGCGTCGTAGCCGGTGATCTCGCACAGCCAGGTCTCGAGCTCCCGGATCAGGGCCACCGAGCCCTCGGTCTGATCGGCGGGGGCGAAGGGGTGGAGCCTGGCGAACTCGGGCCAGGTGACCGGGATCATCTCGGTGGTGGCGTTGAGCTTCATGGTGCACGACCCGAGCGGGATCATCGTGCGGTCGAGGGCCAGGTCCCGATCGGCGAGCCGCCGCAGGTAGCGCAGCAGCTCGTGCTCCCCGTGGTAGCGGTGGAACACCGGATGGGTCAGCACCGGCACCGTGCGCCGCCGGTCGGCGGGGATCCCGTCGGCGGCCGCACCGTCGAGCGCAGCGGGATCGGCGGCCGGCACCCCGAAGGCGGCCAGCACCTCGACCACCGTGTCGACCGTCGACGTCTCGTCGAGGGTGAGACCGACGGTGTCGGCGTCGATCTCCCGCAGGTTCATCCTCCGCTCCCGGGCGGCCCGGTGCACCGCCGCCGCCTGCCCGGGGACGCGCACGGTGAGGGTGTCGAACCACGTGCCGTTCACCAGCTCGAACCCGGCCGAGCGCAGCCCGTGGGCGGTGATCGAGGTGAGGCGGTGCACCCGCTCGGCGATCGTCCGCAGGCCCTCGGGGCCGTGGTAGACGGCGTACATCGCCGCCATCACCGCCAGCAGCACCTGGGCGGTGCAGATGTTCGAGGTGGCCTTCTCCCGGCGGATGTGCTGCTCGCGGGTCTGCAGCGCCATGCGCAACGCCGGCCGCCCGGCGGCATCGGTGCTCACCCCGATCAACCGGCCGGGCAGGGCACGGACATGGGCCTGCCGGCAGGCGAGGAACGCCGCGTGGGGGCCGCCGAAGGCCATGGGCACGCCGAACCGCTGCGAGGAGCCGACCACGATGTCGGCCCCCCACCGGCCGGGTGGCTCCAGCAGGACCAGCGACAGCAGGTCGGCGGCCACCACCACCAGGCCGCCGGCGTCGTGCACGGTCCGGACCAGCCCGGCCCGGTCACGCACGTGTCCGAACGTGCCCGGCTCCTGGAGCAGCACGCCGAAACAGGCCGACGGGTCGAAGTCGGTGGCCGGGTCGCCCACCACGACCTCGATGCCGAGCGGTTCGGCCCGGGTCGCGACCACGGCGATCGTCTGGGGATGGGCGTGGTGGTCGACGAAGAAGGCCTGCCCGGGGTGGCTGCCGGCCCGGCGGCACATCGTCATCGCCTCGGCTGCGGCCGTGCCCTCGTCGAGCAGCGAGGCGTTGGCGACCTCCAGCCCGGTGAGCTCGGCGACCATCGTCTGGAAGGTGAGCAACGCCTCGAGCCGGCCCTGGCTGATCTCCGGCTGGTACGGGGTGTAGGCCGTGTACCACGCCGGGTTCTCGAGGATGTTCCGCTGGATGACCGTCGGGGTGTGGGTGTCGCAGTAGCCCATGCCGATGAGGCTGGTGAACACCTGGTTGCGCTCGGCCAGCCGCCGGAGGCGCTCGAGGGCCTCATGCTCGGGCACCGGCCCGCCGAGCCCGAGACGCTCGTCGATGCGGATGGCCGCAGGCACCGTGCGGTCGAGCAACTCGTCGATCGAGCCGACACCGAGGGTCGCCAGCATGTGCTCGGCGTCCTCGGCAGAGGGCCCGATGTGGCGGGAGACGAAGGCGTCGCGGTGGAGCAGGTCGGCCAACGGACGGCGGGCAGGGGACATGGGGACCTCCGGTGCGGCTCGGCTCGGTTCCCCCGCTGTCCTGGTACCTGAGAGAGTGACGCCCGGGGGCGCTTGCTCCTTCGGTGAGGGCCCGGAGCCCTGCTCTCCAGCGTCGCCTCGCCCCTGCGGTCCTGTGGGCCTGAGAGGTTCCGGGGAGGTTGCTCCTTCGGCGCCGGGCCGTGCTGGTGGCACGGTGGCTCTCCCGCAGGGGGTCGTCAGCGGTCCCGAGCGTACCGGATCGCCCTGGCCACCCCGGTCACCAGGGTGTCCACGTCGTCGGGCTCGGTGTCCCAGGAGCACAGCAACCGGACCTCGTCGGCGGCCTCGTCCCAGGTGTAGAAGGGGCTCCAGGCCTGCAGCGGGGCGATGACCGGGCGGGGGAGCCGGGGGAACACCCCGTTCACCTCGGGGCGGCGGGGGAGCGTCACGCCGTCGACGGCGGCGAGGCCCTCGGCGAGGCGGGTGGCCATGGCGTTGGCCTGGCCTGCGCAGCGCAGCCACAGGCCGTCGCGCAGCATGGCCACGAACTGCGCAGCGATGAACCGCATCTTGGACGGGAGCTGGGTGACCTGCTTCTGGAGGTACGGCGCCGTCGCCGCCAGCCCCGGACGCAGGTAGACGACGGCCTCGCCGCCGAGCATCCCGTTCTTGGTGCCACCGAACACCACGACGTCGACGCCGGCGTCGACGGTGGTGGCCCGCAGGTCGCCACCCAGGGCGGCCACGGCGTTTGGCAGCCGGGCCCCGTCGAGATGGACGACCATGCCGAGCCGGTGGGCCTCGTCGCACAGGGCCCGGAGCTCGTCGGGGGTGTAGAGCGTGCCCCGCTCGGTGGACTGGGTGACGCTCACCACGTGGGGCTGGGCGTGGTGCCGTACGCCGAGCACCGCGGCGACCGGGGCGAGCTGCTCGGGGCGCAGCTTCCCGTCGGGTGAGGGCAGGTCGACCAGCTTGGCCCCGAGGATGCGCTCCGGCGCCCCGGTCTCGTCGACGTCGATGTGGGCCCCCTGAGCGCAGATCACCGACTGGTGCTTGGCCAGCATGGTCTGCAGTGCCACGACGTTGGCCCCGGTGCCGTTGAAACACAGCAGGACCTCGGCGTCGGGGACCCCGAACGCTTCACGGAACAGCCGGACCGCCTCTGCGGTCCACGGGTCGGCACCGTACGCCGGGGCGTGACCGACGTTGGCCTCGGCCACGGCGGCCACCACGTCAGGGTGCGCGCCGGCGGCGTTGTCGGACGCGAACAGGCGCTGCGGTGGCGGGCCGAGATCCCAGCGGCGAGGGTCGCTCACGAGCGGGATGCTGCCAGACGTGCCGGCGCCGGCGGTGGAGGGACCGGTCAGCGCCCGAACCGGGTGGTGATGATGCGCCCGGCACGCTCGGGCGCGCTGGGGCCGAGGTCGGCGACCACGAAGGTGCGCTGCAGCCACCGGTCGGTGCCGTCGAACCGGGCCCGGAATGGGCTGCGGCCGTGCACCGCCAGGTGGTTGTCGACCACGAGCAGGTCCCCGGGCTCGAGCCGCACCCCGGTGTGGTGCCGGTCGATCAGCTCGGCGAGGGTACCCAGGGCCTCTTCGGCCTCGGCGTCGATCCCCACCATGAGATCGGCGTCGAAGGTGAGCGTCGGTGCCTCCCAGGTGCCCGACAGCACCGGGACCGGGAGGCCCAACCGGGTGGGGCGCGCCCCGACGAAGCTCTCGTCGGCGGCGGTGCGGAACCTGGGCTCGTGGAGGACCCGCCGGGCGCCGAGCGGCAGCAGGGAGACGAGTTCGCGGATGCTGGCCAGCGTGGTGACCGCCGAGGGGTCGCCGCGCAGGCACAGCAGCAGCAGGTGGCGCGGCTTGTGCCGGTGGAACGCGGTCTCGGTGTGGAACATGAGCGGGCCGCCGGACGAGGTGCTGACCTGCCGGCCGACGCTGCCCGGGGTGGGGACGATGTCCTGCACGACGTCACCGCCGTGCTCGGGGAGATAGCCGACCGGCTGCCCGAGCCGCCGAGCCACGGCCAGCAGCGTGTACTCGCTCACCCGGTCCTTCCCGGTGACCGTGCGGGGCTGCCCGGGGGTCGGCGGGAGGTCACCGGTCGGGCAGCCACGCAACAGGAGCGCACCGGCGCTCGGTGGGGCATCGGCGAAGTCGACGAGTGCGTCGAACACCGCGGCGGGCAGGAGGCGCCCGGCCCGGCCGGCGGCGGTGACGAATGCGTCGTCGAGGGGGTGCGCGGCCGGGGGAGTCGTGGCCAGGAACGGCCCCCAGTCCTCGGGCCGGGTGGTGACGACGGGTGGCAGGCGGTGGGTGACCGTGATGGCCGGCCGGTGGGCGCAGGCGGTGCCACCGGCCGTGGCCGAGCGCTCACCGCTCAGCAGCCGGTGGACGAACGCAGCGTTGCCAGCCGAGGTGAGCAGGGCGTCGTGGCCGAGTCGGGCGGTGCCGAGCACGGTCAGGGGACCGCGGCGCGCCCCGATCACGGTGCCACCGACGCGCAGGACCGGCTCATCGGCCCCGGCGACGGCGACGGCATCCTCGACGGTGACCTGTAGGCCGTCGGCCTCGGCGTCGACCCGGAGCGTGTCGACCAGCGGATCGGTCGGGTCGACGGCCCGGCACGGGTCGGTGCCGAGGACGAACCCGTGGTCGGCGAGGGCGGCAGCCACCGAGGCCGCCGCGCTCGGGGCCACCGCGACCACCACCGCCGTGCCCCGCCCGAGGAGGTCGGCCAGGGCATCGACGGTCGCGCCGCCGGCTGGCCCGGTGAGGACCACCAGGTCGGGGCCGGCCCCGTCGGGGACCCGGCTGCACGGGTCGACGCTCAGCCGCGCTCCGGCGGCCGCAGCGAGGTCGCCGAGCGCGCCGTAGCCTGCGGTGACCGTCGTGGGAGCGAGGGTACGCACGGGGTCCACCTCCTCCTCGGGACCAGCCGTCGTCGGGTCCGCTAATGGTTCATAATACGACCATTTCGGTCTGTTCCTGAACCATCAGGGCCTCCACCTGGGCTCAGGATCTGGTGGATCTCGGCCCGGGTGTCCTCGATGTGCGCGGCCATCGCCGCCGACGCAGCCGCCGGGTCCCGGGCGATGATGGCCTCGGCGATCCTCCGGTGGTCGACCAGGCTGTCCCGGGCCCGGTCGTCGAACCACAGCAGGTCGATGGGCTCGAACAGCGCACTGCGGGCCCGGTCGACGGCGGTGGCGAGCCGGGGCGAGTGGGATGCAGCCGCCACTGCGGCGTGGAAGGCCACGTCGGCCTGCCGGTACGAGCGGGGCGAGTCACTGGCTTCCAGCAGTGCCAGCGACCGGGCGATGGCGGCGAGGTCGTCGTCGGTTCGCCGCTCGGCGGCGAACATCGCCGCCTGGCACTCCACCGCCAGCCGGAAATCGACGATGTCGTCCAGGTCCTCCAACCGGCGTCGCATCCGGGTGAGCCAGGCGCGCCACGGCCGCCGCAGTTCGGTCACGAACCGGCCACCGGTGGCACCCCGACGGGTCTCCAGGTACCCCTCCGCCTCGAGCACGGCGAGCGCCTCCCGCACCCGCACCCGGCCGACCCCGAGGCGTTCGGCCATCTCCCGTTCCGCCGGCAGCCGGTCACCCGGCCCGAGCTCCCCGCGATGGATGCGCCAGCGGATCTCCGACGCGATGTCCGCCGCCGACAGCTCAGGCTGGGGCCGGGTCACGCGTGCTGCTTGGCCTCGCGCTCGGCCTGGTACTGCGCGATCGACTGGAGCTGCGCGTTCAGCGTGGCGTTCACGAACTTGTCGCCAGCGCCCATGGCCAGCTCGTAGGCGTTGCGGACCGGCACCAGGGAGCCGTCGAAATGGGGCATGACCCGCTCGGCCACCAGTTCGAAGTGGCGCAGGGTCTGGTGCCAGTCGGCCAGGTCGGCGCCGAGGAACAGGTAGCAGCCGAACCCTCCCGACTGCTCGATCAGGCGCTCGATCTGGGCGATCGCCATGTCCGGCGTGCCGATCACCCCGCGGCCGGTCTGGTTCATCTCGTCGACGAGCTCGTCGAAGGTCGTCGCCATCCGGGGCCCGGTCGGGATGATGTGGCTGAGGTAGTCGAGGACCCACTCGAGCCCGAAGCGGACGTTCTCCTTGGCCTGCTCGTAGGTGTCGGCGATGTGCATCGGGCCCATCAGCCGCCACTTCGTGCGGTCGGCCACGTGCCCGTGCTCGGCCGCCTGCTCGCTCCACACCTGCCAGTGGCCGGCCAGCATCTCGAAACCCATGGGGTCGGTGGCCGCGATCGACAGCATCCCGGTGCCGTACCGGCCGGCCAGCTTCGAGCCGCTCGGGGAGATCGACGCCGCCACCGCGATGTCGAAATCGGAGTACGGCTTCATCTGCAGCACCGCGTCCTGGCAGGTGAACCACTCGGTGCGGGCCGTGACCGTCTCACCCCGGAACAGTCGCATGATCACGTCGAACGCCTCCTCCATGCGCGGGCGTTGGGTGGAGGGGTCGATGCCGAGCATGTAGGCGTCGGAGGTGAGCTGGCCGGGACCGACGCCGAACATCATCCGGCCCCGGGTCTGGTGGTCGAGCTGGACGATCCGGTCGGCCAGCATGAACGGGTGGTGGTAGGGGAGCGAGTTGACCCCCGTCCCCAGCTTGATGTGGCGGGTCCGTTCGGCCGCCGCGGCGATGAACACCTCGGGGCTGGCGATCAGCTCGCTGCCGGCCGAGTGGTGCTCGCCCACCCAGACCTCGTGGAACCCCAGCTCATCGAGGTGCTCGACCAGCTTCAGGTTCCGGTGCAGGGCGAGGTGGGGGTTGATCCCGATCTTGTGGATGGGCGGGAGGAACAGGCCGAAGCGCAGCGGCGACATGCGGCGATGATGGCTGCTGACCCGTGACGGCCGCCACTCCTGGGCAGCTGCGCGGGCCGGCGCGTCGGGTGGCTCAGGCCCGGTTGCGGGCCCGCTTGCGGGTGGCCGACGCGACCAGCGCCGTGACCACCACGATGGCCACGAACACCGCCGCGCTGATGGCGAACTGCGGGAGGATCGTGCTCATGTCCGCGTTGCCGGCGGCCTCCCCGGGCTTGGCCGACGCCGGGCCGGCCAGGGCGAGGAGGCCGAGCAGGGTGACCACGGTGAGCGCAGCGAGACGGCGAGCCATGGCGCACATGTTGGCAGACCTCAGTCGAGCAGGTCAGGTTCCTGGGCGACGATCATGTCGTACATCGGCTGGAAGCTGAACCACCCGGCGATCTCCGAACCGACCTGGGAGTGGGTGAGCACGGCGTCGTCGTGATCGATCGGCCGTGTCGTGCCGGCGGCGTCGGCCAGCAACTGGGCGTGGCAGGAGCGGTCCATGGCGATGAACCACCACACCGCGGCGTCGACGGTCCGGCCGACGGTGAGCAGGCCGTGGTTGCGCAGGATGGCGGCCTTGTTGCCGGCCAGCGCGTAGGCGATGCGCTTGCCCTCCTCGACGTCGAGCACCACCCCGGTGTAGTCGTCGAACAGGGCGTGGTCCTGGTAGAAGGCGCAGGCGTCCTGGGTGATCGGGTCGAGCAGCCGGCCCAGGGCCGAGAACGCCTTGCCGTGCACGCTGTGGCAGTGGGCCGCGGCGTGGACGTCGGGGCGGGCCGCGTGGATCGCCGAGTGGATGGCGAACGCCGCCCGGTTCACCGGCATGTCCCCCTCGACCACCTCACCGTCATGATTCACGAGGATCAGGTCGCTCACCGAGATCTGGCTGAAGTGCACGCCGAAGGGGTTCACCCAGAAGTGGTCGGGGCGGAGCGGGTCACGGGCGGTGATGTGCCCGGCCGGACCCTCGTCGTAGCCGAACCGGGCCCACAGGCGGAACGCCGCAGCCAGCCGCTGCTTGCGGTGGAGCCGTTCCTCCTCGGGCGAGGCGAACACCGGTGGGGTGTGCGGGGTGCGTCGGGCCATGACCGGCGAGTGTAGGGCGGCGCCCCCGCACCGTAGGCTGGTGGGGTGAGCCCGATCCTGCGTGCCAGGTCGGTCCGCAAGGTGTACCGGACCGGCACCGTGGCGGTCGAGGCGCTGCGGGGGATCGACCTCGACATCGACCCGGGCGAGATGGTCATGGTCATGGGCCCCTCGGGCAACGGCAAGACCACCATGCTGAACTGCCTCTCGGGACTCGACGACATCGACGAGGGCACCGTCGAGATCGACGGCGAGGACATCCACCGCCTGCCCGACGCCCGTCGGACCGAGCACCGGGCCACCCGCATGGGCTTCGTGTTCCAGAGCTTCAACCTGATCCCGGTGTTCAGCGCGGCCGAGAACGTCGAGTTGCCGCTGCTGCTCACCGGGGTGAAGGCATCGGTCGCCCGCCGACGGGCCGTCGAGATGCTCGATCGGGTGGGGCTGGGCGACCGGGCCCGGAACCGACCGGGCGAACTGTCGGGCGGCGAGCAGCAACGGGTGGCGATCGCCCGGGCGCTGGTGGGCGAGCCGACCATCGTGTGGGCCGACGAGCCCACCGGCAACCTCGACAGCGAGACCGCCCTCGCGGTGCTCGACCTGCTCCACACCGTGCACCGCCAGGGGCAGACGCTCGTCATCGTCACCCACGACGCCGACATCGGAGGTTCGGGCACCCGGTTGGTGCGGCTGGTCGACGGCAGGATCGTCAGCGACTCGGTCCGGTCCCGGCCGGTCGGGCTCGACTGAGGGCCGGGCCGTGGCCGCCGTGATCCTGCTCGGCGCCCCGGTGCTGGTGCTGCTCGCCGTGGTGGTGCACGGGTTCCTCGCCCGCCCCACCTTCCGCCGGCTGGCCGTGCGCAATGCCACCCGCCGCCCCGGTGAGGCGGCACTGGTGGTGTTCGGGTCGATGCTCGGGACCGCGATCATCACCTCGAGCTTCATCGTCGGCGACACCCTCGACCGCTCGATCAGAGATGTCGCCCGCACCTCCCAGGGGCCGATCGACCAGCTCGTCCGGGTGAGCGATCTGGGACGGCTCGATGCCGTCGTCGCCGTGCTCGCCGAGCCACCGCTGCCGGAGACCGACGGCCTGCTGGCCGCCGTCCGGGCCGAGGTCACGGTCGCCACCCCGGCACCGGACCGGCGGGCCGAGCCCTCGAGCGCCCTGGTCGAGGTGGACTTCGACGAGGCCCGCGCCTTCGGCGGTGACCCGAGGGCCACCGGGCTCGACCGGGCGGGGCCGACCCCGGGGCCCGGCGAGGCTGTCATCGGCGACGATCTGGCCAGGACCCTGCGGGTCGGCCCGGGTGATCGGATCGATGCCTTCCTGTACGGCACCACCGTCCCCCTCACCGTGCGGACCACGGTGCCCAAGGTGGGTCTGGCCGGGCGGGGTGGGAGCGGCACCACCGACGGCACTGCGGTGTTCGTCGCCCCCGGCACGATCGTGGCCGCCTTCCGCAGCTCCACGGTGGCCACCGCGGCGCCGCCGAGTGGCGAGGTCTACGTGTCGAACCGGGGAGGGGTGTTCAGCGGGGTCGATCGGACCGCAGTGGTCACCGCGGCCATCCGGGACCGCCTCGGGGCGGCCGGGATCGAGGTGGACGAGGTGGCCACCGTCAAGCAGGACACGCTCGAGGACGCCGCCGCCGCCGGACGGCAGTTCACCCAGCTGTTCAGCGGGATCGGCGGCTTCAGCGTGATCGCAGGCATCCTGCTGCTGGTCAACCTGTTCGTGATGCTCGCCGAGGAGCGCAAGGTCCAGCTCGGCGTGCTGCGGGCGGTCGGCTTGAAGCGCAACCACCTGGTGCGCACCTTCGCCATGGAGGGGGCGGTGTACGCCGTGCTGGCCGGGTTGCTCGGAGGAGTGGCCGGCATCGGGGTCGGCTGGATCATCGCCCGCGTCAGCGCCCGGATCTTCGAAGCCGGTGGTGCGTCGTTCACCATCCGCTTCGCGTTCCAGGCCGACAGCCTGGTCGTCGGGGTGCTGATCGGGCTCGCGATCTCGCTGGTGACGATCTTCCTCACCAGCCTGCGGGTGTCGCGACTCAACGTGATCCGCGCCATCCGCGATCTCCCCGAACCCGTGTCGGCCAGGCGCCGGGCCCGCTCGGCGGTGCTGGGACTGGCGGGGGTGGTCATGGGCTCGATGGTGTTCGTGACCGGGGTGGCGACCGGCAGCCAGGTCCCCGCCCTGGCCGGCCCGGCGATCGTTGCGTTCAGCTCCATCCCCCTGTGGCGCCGGGTGCTCCCGGGACGGTGGGCGGTCACCGTGCCTTGCACCGCGGCGCTCGTGTGGGGGATCGCCGTGTTCTCCGCCCTGCCCGGGGTCATGCGCAACAGTGCCATCCCGGTGTTCGTGGTGCAGGGGGTGGTCCTGGTGGGGGCGGCGGTCACCCTGCTCGCCGCCAACGGCGACCAGCTCGGACGGCTCGGTCACGGCCGCAACCTGGCCGCCCGCCTCGGGCTCGCCTACCCCCTCAGCCGGCCGGTCCGCACCGGGCTGCTGCTCGGCATGTACGCCATCGTGATCTTCACCCTCACGTTCCTGGCCGTGTTCTCCGAGCTGTTCGCCCGGCAGGGTCCACGCTTCACCGAGGAGATCCGCGCCGGGTACGACGTGCTCGTCACGTCCAGCCCGACCAACCCGGTCACCGTCGAGCAGCTCGAGGCCGAGCCCGGGATCGCCGCCGCGGCGCCGCTGCGCCGCGGCTTCCCCCGGTTCACCGCCAGCTTCGAACCCGAACCGACGTTCTGGGCGCTGAGCGGGTTCGACGACCGGCTGCTGGTCCGGGGCGTCCCGGTGCTGCGCTCCCGCCTGGACCGGTTCCCAACCGACGAGGCTGCGTGGCGGGCGGTGCTCACCGACCCGACGCTGGCCATGGTGCCGTCGTTCTTCCTCCAGCAGGGTGGCCCGCCGACCGGCGAGGTGGCCCCGGGCGAGACCATCGGCGTCATCGATCCGGCCTCCGGGCGCACCTCGGAGCTCACGGTGGCCGGGGTGATCGAAAGCGACTGGCTGTTCAACGGGGTGATGGTCGGCGATCCGTTCGCCCGCGGGTTCCTGGGACCCCTGGCGGTGGTCAACCGGCACTACGTGGCGCCGCTGGCCGGCCAGGACCCCGGCGCCCTGGCCGACGCGCTCACCGGCCGGCTGATCGACCACGGCGTCGACGCACGCACCTTCCGGTCGATCGTCGACGAGTCCCTGGCCGGGAACCGCAGCTTCTTCGGCCTGATGCAGGGGTTCCTGGCCCTGGGGCTGCTCATCGGGATCGCCGGTCTCGGTGTGGTGATGGTGCGGGCGGTGCGGGAGCGTCGCCGCCAGATCGGCATGCTGCGGGCCATGGGGTTCCCCGGTCCCACCGTCCGCCGGGCCTTCCTGGTCGAGGCCGCCTTCGTGGCCACGCAGGGCATCGTCATCGGCCTGGGCCTCGGGCTGGTGACCGCCTGGCAGCTGCTCACCGCCAGCGAGACCTTCGGGCGGCTCGGGTTGGGCTTCGCCGTGCCGTGGGGCGCGCTGGCGGTGATCGCCGTCGCTCCGCTGGCCTTCTCACTGCTGGCCGTCGCCGTGCCGGCCACCCAGGCGTCGCGGATCCCGCCGGCGGTGGCGCTGCGCATCGCCGAGTGACCACCCGGTGCCGGCCCGGCCTGGGCGGCTCAGCCCTGGGCGGCCGCGATGCAGAACTCGTTGCCCTCGGGGTCGGCCATCACCCGCCACCGGAAGCCGGCCATGTCGTGGGTCTCCACCAGCGATCCGCCCAGCTCCTCGATGCGGGCCTGGGCCTCGTCGAGGTCGGTGACGCCGGTGTCGAGGTGGACACGGTTCCGCCCTGACTTCGGCTCGGCCACCTTCTGCAGGGCGACCGAGACCCCACCGGGGTGCTGCGGTTCGAGCCACACGAAGAACCCGGGGAACGACCGGGCCACCCCGACGCCGAGCAGCGCCGACCAGAACGCCGTCTCCCGCTCGATGTCCACCACGTTGATGACCACGGATCCGACCGTGCACGTCGCCATGTCCCCTCCTCGGGTCCGGTTCGGGCGTCGGCCCGCATCGTCGCACCCCGGCCGGACGGCCGGTGGCGGCCCGCCACCGTCAGGGCGCCGGCCGGCGCAGGGGAGGATCGAGCCGCCCGGCCCGCCCGCGACGGTACCGCTGAGCCGGCTTGCCGCCTTCGGGCCCGCTGGTGGCGAACTCGCCGGTGGGGACCACGAAGTCAGGGGACGCGAGCACCTTGCGCCGGAAGTTCGCCGGGTCGAGCGCCACACCCCACACCGCTTCGTAGACGCCCCGCAGCTGGGCCAGGGTGAACCGCGGCGGGACGAAGGCCATGGCGAGATCGGAGGTCTCGAGGTCACGGGCGAGGCGGTCGACGGCGTCGCCCAGGATCCCGGCGTGGTCGAACGCGAGCGGCAGCCGGCGTCCCCGACCCGTGAAGCGCGCCAGCGGCACCCATTCGGCGTGGGCGGCATCGTCCCCGGCGCGCGGCTCGACCGGCGCCGGCAATGCGGCGATGAACACCACCGACACGCAGTGGCCGCGGGGGTCGCGGCCCGGGTCGCCGTACGCGCCGAGCTGCACCAGGTGGGCCGGGCTCACGCCGGTCTCCTCCCGGAACTCGCGTGCGGCGGCCTGGGGGAGCGACTCGCCGATCTCGACGAACCCGCCGGGCAGGGCCCACGCCCCGGCAAAGGGGTCGTTGCGCCGGCGGATCACCAGGACCTGCAGGGCCCCGTCGACCACGGCCAACGCGACCACGTCGACCGCGACGGCCGGGGTGATCGGGAAGCGGTCCGGTCGGCTGGCCATAAGGGTCAGGTTGACGTTAACAGTCTAGGCCGGGACCGGCCGGCTCGGACCGGGGCGCAGCGCAGCTACTCGACGGTGCCGTAGGCACCGGCCGTCCCGCCGGCCCGCAGGGACCGCACCTCGGCGACGCTCGCCGCGAGATCGGCGAGGAACTCGTCGATCACTCCAGCGTGCACGGCGTTGACCGTGCAGTGCAGCGACGGCGGGGGACCCTGGCGGTCGACGTACCAGCCGCGCCGCCACAGGGCGTCGGCCACCGCGAACACGTCGAGCTCGGCCGGATCGGCGGCCCCGAACGCGACCAGCGTGGCTTCCGGTTCGCCCCGCACCACCAGGCCGTCGATCGAGCGCAGACCCTCCACCAGCCGCAAGGTGGTGGCACGGGCCCGGGCGGTGAGTTCCCGGTAGCCGGCCTCCCCGAGGTGGCGCATGACCGCCCACGCGGCGGCCATCGCCCCGCCGCTCTTGGTACCGAGGACTCCCGAGGAGCCGTAGAGGCCACCCAGCCAGTTCTCGGTGACGAACGTCTGGTCACTGCGCAGCTGGCGCGTCCGGTGGACGATCACCGAGGCGCCCTTGGCGGTGTAGGCGAACTTGTGGAGGTCGACCGAGATCGACGTGACCCCCGGCACGCGGAAGTCCCACGGCGGGACCTCCTGGCCGAGCCGTTCCAGGAAGGTGAGCGTCACGCCGCCCATGCACGCATCGACATGGCAGTTGACACCCCGCTCGGCGGCCAGTTCGGCGATGGCCGGAATGGGGTCCACCACACCCTGCGGGTACTGGGGGGCGGAGCCGACCACCAGCACCGTACGGTCGGTGACGGCACGGCGCATGGCTGCGACGTCGGCCCGGTAGTCGTCAGCCACCGGAACCCGCACGCTGCGCACCCCGAAGTAGTGGGCGCCCTTCTCGAAGGCCGCGTGGGCGCTGGCCGGCAGCACCATCTCCGGGTCGTCGATACCCCGCTCGCGGCGGGCCCGTTCACGCGCCGCCAGCACCGCCATCAGGATGCTCTCGGTGCCGCCGGTGGTCATGAACCCGGCCGCCCCCTCGGGGCCGTGCAGCCACCCGGTCACCACCGCCACCACGTCGGACTGGATGCGGCGGAGGCTGGGGAAGGCGTCGGTGTTGAGGGCGTTCTCGGTGGCGAACGCCGCGTAGGCCTGCTTCTGCAGTCGGTCGACGTCGTCGCCGGCGTGGTAGGCGAGGGTGAACGCCCGGCCCTGCCGCCAGCGCACGTCCCTGGACTTCAGCGCCTCGAGGTCGGCCAGGGCCTCCTCGACGCTCACCCCCTGCTCGGGCAGCCTCATGGGCGCCGCAGGTTAGGGCCCCGCTACGGGGCCTCCGACCAGGTGATGGTGACCGGGGCGTACGCGGAGGCCAGCGCCGGCCCGAGGCCGACCGGAGCGGGGTCGATCCCGAAGGCGGCCCGCACCGCGGCGGTGACCATGTGGCGCACCGGGCGCCAGGCCTGCTCGGCTGGGGCGTAGGTGTCGGCGCAGCCGTCGGCGAACAGCCGGACGAGCAGTTCGGGGACGGCCACGCCGCGGTCGAGGGCGATCTGGAGCAGGCCTCCCTCCTCGGTCCCCTGGGTGCACACGTCCATGAACCCGTTGAGATGGGTGACCCCGTCGAGCACGGCGAGCCGCTTGGGGGCGGGCAGGGCGTCGTAGGCCTGCCGGACCGCGTCGACGGCGGCGATGGCGTCCTGGGCGCCGGCCACCATCGTCACCGGCTTCTCCGGTGGCGGGGACGCAGGCTGGCCCCCGACGGCCCGTCCGACCCCGGCGGCCAGCGGGACGTAGGCGACCACCTCGGGGTCGGCGGCGAAGCGGAACGATGCGTTCCCGCCGGCCGAGTGCCCGACGGCGACCACCCGGGTGGCGTCCACTGCGCCGGCGAGCGGGCCGTCGGTGAGGTCCCGGACGAGCGCGACCGTCTGGCGGAGGTCGGTCACGTCGTCCTGACCCTGATTGAGCGCGCCGGTGAGCACTGCGGTCAGGTCACGCGACCGGTGCTGGGGGGCGGCGACGACCACCCCCCAGGACGCGAGGTGGGTGGTGAGGAAGCTCGACTGCCACCGCCACCCGGCCAGGCCGTGGCTGAAGGTGACCAACGGGAACGGCCCCCCGTCGGCGACGGGCAGCCCCACGGCGGCGTCCATGGTGAACGACCCGGCGGTGACCCCTTCGAGCTTGGGGAGCTCGGCCGGTGGGAACAGCACCCTGAGGTCGTAGGTCGCCGGATCGACCCCCGCGTCGCTACCCGGGCGGGCGGGGTACCACACGGCCACGCCCCGTCCGTCGGGCAGGGCGAGGTCCAGGTAGCCGACCGGGTAGGGGCCGGGCCCGGCGTAGGCCAGCTCGGGCGGGACCGGCGCTGCGGTGGTCGTGGTCGCCGCTTCGGTGGTCGCCGGGGGCGTGGTGGCGGTCGGGGCCGGGGCCGTGGTGGCCGCACCGTCGTCACCGCCGCACGCCCCGACGAGCACCACCGCAGCGAGGGCCGCCACAGCCAACGGGTGTCGGCGGAGGGTCATCGCCCGACGGTACCGGCCGGAGCCGACCGGGACGCCATCGTGGTCAGCCGCCGGCGAGCTCCGACAGGCAGCGCAACTCGTCGGCGGTGCCGACGGCGATGAGGATGTGCCCGGGTTCGAGGCGGCTGTCCCGACGGGGGTTCGGGACGAACTCCCCGCCCGGGGTGCGCAGCGCCAGCACCAGCGCCCCGGTCCGCTCCCGCACCCCGGTCTCCTGCAGGGTCAACCCGGCCAGCGGCGAGCCGGCGGGCAGCGGCACCTCCGCCAGGCGGAACTCGGCGGTGCGGTCGTGCATGACCACGTCGACGAACTCGGCCACGTGGGGCTGGGTGAGGAAGGCGGCCATGCGGGCGCCGCCGATCTGTTGGGGGTTCACCACCCGGTCGGCGCCGGCCCGGGCCAGCTTGTCGATGGTGGCCTCCTCGCGGGCCCGGGCCACCACGAACAGGTCGGGCCGTAGCGCCTTGGCCGACAGCGTGAGGAACAGGTTGGCCGCGTCGGTGTCGAGCGTGGCGACCAGCGCGCCCGCCCGTTCGATCCCGGCCTGGCGGAGCACCTCGTCGTTGGTGGCGTCGCCCACCACCAACGGGTGCTCGACCCCGGCCACCCGGGCCGGGTCGGCCTCGACCACCACGAACGGCCGGTGCTTGGCGGTGAGCTCCTTGGCGATGGCCCGCCCGACCCGACCCCAGCCGCACAGCACCACGTGGCCTTCCATCCGTCTGATCCTCCGGTCCATGCGGCGCCGGCCGAGCATCGAGGCGATCTGACCCTCGACCGCGAGTTCCATGAGCGTCGACAGCGTGTAGAGCACCACGCCGACCCCGAGCAGCGCGATGACGATCGTGAACACCTTCTCGGCCACCCCGAAGTCGCGCACCTCGCGGAACCCGACGGTGGTGACGGTGGTCACGGTCTGGTAGAGCGCGTCGAGCACCGGGATGCCGAACGCCCGGTACCCGAGGGTGCCGACCACGGCGACGCCGATGATCGCCGCCAGTGCGATCACGAGCCGCCGTTCGGTCGTCATCGCCGACGGAATCTAGGGTCGGACGGCATGACCGCCGAATCAGGCCCGCTGGCGGTGATCACCGGCGCGAACCGCGGTCTCGGGCTCGGCCTGACCCGCCAGCTCACCGCCCGCGGGTATGCGGTGGTCGCCGGCTGCCGGTCGCCGGAGAACGCCGACGAGCTGCGCCGGGCCGGCCCGATCGCCGTCGTCGGGGTCGACACCGCGGACGCCGACCCGATCATGTCCAGCCGGCTCGGCTCGATGACCGTCAACTTCGGCCACGACCTCGGGTACAACACCTCGAAAGCGGCGCTCAACGTGGCCACCGTCGTGCTAGCCAAGGAGCTGGGGGAGCGGGGGGTGGTGTGCGTCACCGTCCACCCCGGTTGGGTCCGCACCGACATGGGCGGCCCGGCGGCGCCGCTGTCGGTGGACGAATCGACCGGCCCGCTGGCCGAGCTCGCCTGCGCTTCTGCGCATGTGAGGGTAGATCAACTCACTTGCGAATTTTTCGTTTGAGGGTACTATGTGTGGTCAGAGGGAGGAGGACCTGATGACTGCGTCGACGCTCGAACACACCGTTCTGCCGCCGACCGCACCGCTCGACGAACTCGTCGCCATGCTGCGGGCCGCTTCATCGGATCAGCCATCGACAACCTTGTCCGGCCCGAACGGGGAGCGCCTGGTCTTGCCGGCGGAGGTCTTCGCAGTGCTGCGAGACATAGTCGAGGCGATGGCGGCCGGGCAGGCGGTCACGATCGCGCCCGTTCATCAGCGTCTCACGACCCAGGAGGCCGCAGACCTCCTGGGTGTCAGCCGCCCGACCCTGGTCAAGCTCCTCGAGTCCGGCGAGATCCCGTTCGAGCAACCTGGCCGGCATCGACGCGTGCGGCTGGCCGACGTTCTCGCGTATCGGGAGCGCACTTCGCTCGAACGTCGAGCAGCTCTGGACCGGATGGTCGAGATCGCCGACGAAGCCGACATGTACGAACGGACGGCTGCCCCGAAGCGCACCCGGTGACTGATCGTGCCGTTCGCCGTCGTGCTCGATACGTGCGTGCTCTACCCGGCGCACCTGCGCGACACCCTTCTACGTCTAGCCGAGCGCGGCCTCTACCGGGCGCTCTGGTCGGCTGACATCCTCGACGAGCTCGAACGGAATCTCGTCGAGGCCGGGATCGGCGCCGACTCGGGGCGTCGGATCGTCGCCGAGATGCGCCGCGCCTTTCGCGACGCTGAGGTGTCCGGGTACCGATCACTCATCGACGGGCTCACATGCGACCCGAAGGACCGCCACGTGCTCGCAGCGGCGGTACGCGCCGACGCCGCTGCGATCGTCACCTTCAACGTCGACGATTTCCCGCCAGCCAGCGTCGACCCCTTCGAGATCGACGTCATCGACCCGGACACGTTCTTGCTCGACCAACTCGACCTTGCGCCGCCAGCCGTGATCGACGAACTCCAACAGCAGGCCGTTGCGAACAGGCGAGAACCGAAGACGCTGCCAGGGCTCCTCGACGCCCTCGCAAGAGCGGGCGCCCCGTCCTTCGCCGACGAGGTACGCAGACGAACGGTGTGACGAGTCCCTGCAGGGCCGGGGAGTCGTGGCCTGCCCCCTGAGGTTGGTACACCTGTTGTGAGAGCCAGTTGCCCAGGATGTCTGGTGAAGGAGGCTCGTCACGATGGCTCGACGTAGGCACACGCCTGAGCAGATCCACGTCAACCCCGTACACGTCGAACGGATCGAGCAGGGTTCCGACTCGATCGTGGTCCTGACCAGCGGGCGTAGCTACCGGGTGAAAAAGATCGTCGACGAGATCGCCGCGGCTATGTGCCTGCCGCCGCCGTCCTCCCCGGCCATCATCCCCGTCGGCCGGGACCCCGACCGCCGACCCCACCCGCGGCTCGTCCCCGGGGGGACGGACGGACCCGTCCCCACCTGAGAGCGGCCCCCGCTGGCGCTCCGAAGGGCGGCCCGACCACCTCCGCCACTTCCGATTACTTGACAGAACGTGGATTCTGGGCGGTTGACCGGACGCTGCGCCACGTCCGGGACCGGGCCGGATACGCTGCGCCGGGCGGGCACCGACCAGGAGGAGACCCCATGGGCTAACGGTTCCCGTTCGTCGTGGTGGCCAACCGGCTGCCCGTCGACCGCACCATCAGCCCCGGCGGCGCCCGCCGCTGGGTGACCAGCCCGGGCGGCCTGGTCGCCGCCGTGGAGCCCATCATGCAGGACCTCCACGGCTGCTGGATCGGCTGGTCCGGGCTCGCCGGGCCGGCGCCGAGGCCGTTCCGCCGGGGCAAGCTCCACCTGCGGCCGGTGGCACTGTCGGCCGAGGAGCTCGCAGCGTTCTACGAGGGCTTCTCGAACGCCACGCTCTGGCCGCTCTACCACGACGCCGTCGAACGCCCCCAGTTCCACCGCAGCTGGTGGGACGCCTACGTGGCCGTGAACCGGCGCTACGCCGCAGCGGCGGCCCGGGCCGCCGACGAGGGGGCCACGGTGTGGGTGCACGACTACCAACTGCAGCTCGTCCCTGCGTTCCTGCGCGACCTGCGCCCCGATGTCCGCATCGGCTTCTTCCTGCACATCCCGTTCCCCCCCGAAGAGCTCTTCTGCCAGCTCCCCTGGCGCCGGGAGCTGATCGCCGGGCTGCTCGGGGCCGACCTGGTCGGCTTCCAGCGACCGCTCGGCGCCCAGAACTTCCTTCGCCTGACCCGCCGACTCCTCGGGCTGCGTCCGTCCCGCCACGCCGTGACCGTCGGCGACCGGACGGTGCGCGCCGGCGCGTTCCCGATCAGCATCGATGCCCGCGGGCTCGACCGGGTCGCCCGCTCCCCGGCGGTCCAGGAGCGGACCCTGCGCATCCGAAAGGAGCTCGGCTGGCCCCGAACCGTGCTGCTCGGCGTGGACCGGCTCGACTACACCAAGGGCATCGAGGTCCGGCTGCGCGCGTTCCGCGAGCTGCTCGAGGACGGCGCCCTGCGCACCCCGGAGACGGTGTTCGTGCAGGTGGCCACACCCAGCAGGGACAATGCCGCCCACTACGCCGAGCTGCGCGAGCGGGTGGAACGCCAGGTCGGCCAGATCAACGGCGACTGGGGGCGCATGGGGCTGCCCGCCGTGCACTACCTCCACCGCACCGTCGACCGGGTGGAGCTCACCGCGCTGTACCGGGCCGCCGATGTGATGCTGGTGACGCCCCTGCGTGACGGCATGAACCTGGTCGCGAAGGAGTACGTGACCGCCCGACGCGATCTCGGAGGGGCACTCGTGCTCAGCGAGTTCTGCGGGGCGGCCGCCGAGCTGCGCCACGCCCTGCTGGTCAACCCGCACGACATCGACGGGGTGAAGGAGGCCATCCTTCAGGCCGTGCACGCCGACCCGACCGGGAGTCAACGCACCATGCGAACCATGCGCCGCCACATCGCCCGCCACGACGTCCACGCCTGGACCCGGAGCTTCCTCGGGGCCCTCGGTGTGTCGATCGCATGAGCGGGACCGCCACCCCCCCGTTCGGGATCGTCGTCAGGTCACCTGACGACCCGCTCACCCCCGCTCTCCGCCGGGACCTGGTCGGCCTGGCCCGCCAGCCGGTGCTGCTGGTCGCCTGCGACTACGACGGGACCATCTCGCCGATCGCCGAGCGCCCGCACGAGGCCCGGCCCCTCCCCGAGGCGGTCACCGCCCTGCGAGCCCTCGCCCTGCTCCCGTCGACGATGGTCAGCGTCGTGTCCGGCCGCGGGCTGCGGGACCTCGCCGCGCTCAGCCGGCTCCCCCACGAGATCACCTTGGTGGGCAGCCACGGCAGCGAGTTCGACGTGGACTTCGTCGACCGCCTGCCCCCCGAGGTGGTCACGCTGCGCGAGCAGCTGATCGCCCAGGCCTACGAGATCGCCCACGGTCACCCCGGCGTGCTCGTGGAGGCCAAGCCGACCGGCGTGGCCGTCCACCACCGGATGGCCAGCGCCGAGGACGCCTCCGCGGTGGCCGAGCGCATCAGCACCGGACCGGCCCGGTGGCCCGGCGTCCACGTCCGCACCGGCCACGCGGTGATCGAGCTGTCGGTGGTGCCCTCCAGCAAGGGCGACGCCATCGAGGCCCTCCGGCACCGGGCCGGGGCCTCCGCCACCCTGGTGATCGGCGACGATGTCACCGACGAGGACGCGTTCGCCCGCCTCACCGGCCCCGACGTCGGCATCCGCGTCGGGGACGGTCCCACACTCGCCGCCCACCGGGTCGACACCACCGTCGACGTCGCCCGGGTGCTGGCCTTCCTGCTCGAGGAGCGCCGGGCGTGGCTGCTGGGCGGCCGGGCGGTGCCCATCGAACGGCACAGCATCGTCGCCGACGGCCGGTCGGTGGCGCTGCTCACGCCCGATGCGACGGTCGCCTGGTGGTGCCCGTCCCGGCCCGACGGCCCGGCGCTGTTCTCCGACCTGCTCGGCGGGCCGAC
>FWPV01005301.1_pt1 | contig 26010 bp, 17 predicted proteins | sample 2228371 | NCBI WGS metagenome assembly FWPV01 (sample SAMEA103939776, study PRJEB20133) | metagenome
AAAATTTCTTCTTTATCAAAGATATATCTAATTGTTCCTCTACAAGGTTTATATACACCTGATAATAAAAACAAAAATGTTGATTTTCCCGATGAATTTTCTCCAAAAAGAGAATATATTTTCCCTGAAGAAAAACTCAAATTCAAATTTTCAAAAATTAAAGGTAATCTCTCCCCATAGGCAAATGAAACATTTTCAAAAATTATATCCTTCATTGTAAAAATCAAAATCTCTTGGAATAGATTGAAAAAAAATAGGTTTTATTTTTTCTTCAGAAACATCAATATAAGATAATAAATTATGCTTGCCATAATAATCACCATTAAAAAATGCAAGGTTATTATTCTTTTCAACTGGAACCAACTTCCCTTCAGCATAAATCCTATAACCATTAGAACGAACTGTAAATATGTCTGAAATTAATCTAAATTCATCTATTGTTAGTCCTTCATTATTGTTTCCATCTCTCAACAACATTGCAACATCCGTAAAATATAAATATCCAATTTTGCTTGTAAACTCACCCAGTATCCCACCAGTATCCTCTGACTTCCATCTCTTTTTAGCAAAACTAAATTCTAATGGACTATCTCTTTTAGTGACTATAAAGTTTATTATTTCATTTGTTCTTTGTTCAGAAAATTTTGTTTTTAAAACAGAATAAAGAACTTCTTTACTTGCTGTATTAAGGTTAACAACACCTTCAAGACCGTTACTTTTTATTGTAATAAATGGTGCAATAATTTTTAATTCATCTAAAGAAATTGACTTTTCAGCATTTTCCGTTGGACAGGACTTAGGCTGGGGCAATTTCAATAACTTTGCTTCGTCTTCCGAAATACCAAGCCAATCAACTAAACATTCACCCAAATTAGCTCCCATAGATAATTTTACAGCAGTATCGCATTCTTCAAGGGATTTAATTAGCTTAGAGATATTTAAAATATTAATTTTACTGGGTCCTAAAAATATTGAAAGGATTTGAATAATTTTATCAAGGCATGACAACATTGGCGTAATGGGTGGAACATCAAGTAAATCAACAATACACTCATATGAATTTTTTCCCTTATAACTTCCCATCATTTCTAATAACCACTTTATCAGAACATTATCACTGTTCTTCAAAAAAATACCATACAAAATTATGTCGAGGGCATCATCTCTCTCTGGAAACAAGTCATTCTTTTTAAATTTAATGTCCAACGGTCCGAAACCAATGTTATCAAAATCTATATTTTCCCACCTCCAACCATTATCGCTTCCTTCAAAATTAGAAAGCAAATGAAGCTTCATTAGAGTTTTAATTGATTTTAAAAAAATTTGTTCGTTACTTAACTCAAAAATATTTCCAGATGGTATATCATTAATATTAATTTTTCTGTTATCAAACACCTTAGTTAGATAATTTATCTCCTCTTGTCCAACTTCCATTGAATTTGAAAAATAAAAACTATTGATTGGAAGAAAACTGTCATCGGAAGTTTTTACACTAATATGGTCTCTCAACACATAATAATCCCTTATTGAAATGGTATTATTGTTGAGAATTTCAACTATATTTTTAAATTCTCCATATTTTTGTCTTTCTTTAATTAATTTTTGAGATTTACCCTTATAATCTCTTATTTTTAAAATCCGAAATAAATTACTTATTGTTTGTTGGTCTGCAGTATTAATATTAACTTTACTTTCTTCATCAGATATAAGAAACTCATAAACACCTTTATAATAAACTGAATCACTAAATTGAACACTCACAGAGCATTTTTTTTCACATTGTCGCCAAGGTTTTATAGAGTAAATATCAGGGAGACTAAATGAAAAAGATGTTAAATAACCAAGCGCATTTTGTCTGGCTGATTCTGCAAGATAATAACTTTTATAATCATATATTTCATTCCTTGCAATATGTCCTTCGCTCAAAGTAGAAGAAATCAACAACACCGCTATTGATAATATCAAGCCTATTACTAAAAGGGCAATAATTATTGCAACTCCATTTTTATTATAATTGTTCATTAAACCTTAAATGTCTATTTATATTACAAAATTGAGAACTTTCAATACAGCTTTTGTAAAGAGGATGTCAATCTAAGATAACAATCCAAACAATCGCTCTCGAATGTCAAAATTTCAAAGAGATGAAAATTTTCCCATCTACTAACAAATAACATTTTGTCATCATCTCCCCTAAAAATTACAAAATTTGAAAAACTTTTATTTATTTTTCAACAACTCTGGGCAAACTAAAATGCTAAAATCTATTGGCTTACCTGCTGGTTTGGACATTATACCTTTTATGTTTACTATTATTCCCTTTAAATCTTCCGTTGACCTAAATTTTAAATAGGCAGCATTATTAAACTCTTTTACATTTGAAATAAATGCAATTGGTTGACTTACCTGAACTGTTTTAAAATTATCTTCTCCCCTACATTTCATCTTCACATCCATTAAAATTGCTTTTTTGGTGGAACTTATTCCTGAATGAAAACGAATTCTTTTAATGCATACCTGTCCTTTTTCATAAAAAGGAGTATTTATTCTAAATTCAATTTCCTGCTCAGAAATTTTGTAAACTTCATCAGCTTCCTGTAAATATTGACTAATAAAACTCAACGCATACCTTATATTTTGTTGAATTTCAATTCTATCATCTTCTTTTAAAACCACAGAGAATGACCCTCTAAGATAGTAAAACAACGATACAAAAACAATTGAAATTATAAATATCACTATTATTATTTCTAATATTGAAAATCCTTTTTTAGAAAAACTCATAATCACTTAACATTTTCTCTAAAGTGATATAGAAATCTTTGGACTAATCAAATAAGGCTAAAAAACATATGTTATCTTCCATAAAAGTAAAGTTATAATGTTTACAAACTATTTTTAATCGTAATTGCTTATAAAGCAAATTAGTTCAACCTTATCTGATTTTTTTTCGTCTATATAAGAATCTAAATAAAACACAGACACAGAAATTCTTTTCATGTAAACATTATTTTTTAATAGTCTGAAGCCTCCACTATTCTCCTTTGTTATTAGAATAGAAGTTTTGAATTTGGATTCCTTATCAAAGAAACATTCTTTAAAATACTCTTCTGAAAAATTTCCCAATGGAACATTTATAAAGTTTCTTTTTTTAATGCATTCTATTAGTGTCTTTGCCTTTTGAACAGCTTTTGTTTTGTTTGAAGCGCGAGTAATAATCTTCATCGTCCTAAAGTAAAGCAGTGAAATTGGAATTATGGCAATTGCAATTATTGATAAAGCCACAATAACTTCCAACAAAGTAAATCCATAAATTTGTTTTTGTTTATTCAAAATATCTTTCAATTCTCAATCTTCCTCTTATAGGCGAGACAATAATTTCTCTTCCATTTATATGAGAGCTATAAATTGCTTTTATTTTAATTCTTATTTTTCCGCCAGATGACCAGCCATCAGGGTTAAATTCAAAACATTTTGGATATGTTCCTTTATCTAATTCAAGAAAGTCTGAGATATTGCATATCAAGTCTGAAGGATAACAACTCTTTGGTGGAAAATTTTTTATTACTTCTTTTTCTTTACCACAATTTCCCATCCTTGAGGAACATTTTACTATTTTGTAGGAAAGGTCATCATTTATTTTTAATGCAAACTTCCAGTTGTTTGCAATTGCCATTTGCTGAGCCAATTTCAAATCTGAAGCAACTTGTCGAGAGAAAATAAAAAGTTTTTTGTCTGGAGTCTGCTTAAAAAATGGAGGAATGATGATAGTTACCAAAGCACCGGCAATAAAAAGAACAATTACAAGTTCAATAATAGTAAATCCTTGATGAGGTTCATTTAACTTAAACACAACTTTCTCATTTTCCACCAGTTGGCTTTAATTGAATTATAATTCCATTTTTCTTTTTACCACTGGTGGCTTTTGCTCCATATCCTTGTAATATATAATCATAAGGTTTATCTGGAGTTCTTTGATATCCAAAATCTCCTTGGCTAAAGGAATTTATTCCACTGTTTCTCATCGGTTTTTCTGGTTCTGTAAAAGGATTTTTAGGATATTCAATCAAATATTCTTCTTTAATCAAAATGTCAGCCTCAGACTTTTCACCTCCTATCACAGCATTTGTTTGTGGATAATTACCATCATGGTCAACGGCATAAGATTCTAATGCCGTCTGTATTGCATGTATTCCAGCTTTAACTTCAGCTTCTTTTGCTTTATCTTTTGAACCAACAAGATTAGGTATTGCTATTGTAGCAATTATTCCTATTATTGCTACAACTACAAGCAATTCTATAAGAGTAAATCCTTGTTTTTGCATAAAATCCTCCTTTATTACATCAATTGAATTACCTTAAAAATAGGCATATATAAAGCAACTACAATGATGCCTACAAAAACACCTAAAATTATAATCAAAGAAGGCTCAATAATAGAAGAAATTGTTTTTATTGATGTTTCTATTTCCTTTTCAAAATATTCGGCTATTTTATTTAACATTTCATCAACATTCCCTGTCTCTTCACCAACACTTATCATTCTAACAACAATTGGGGAGAAAAAATTACCTTCAGACATCTTGGATATCAGCTTTTCACCATTTCTAACTGAAAGAAAAACTGCATTTAAAACATTTTCCAACGGATGGCAATCAATGGTGTTAATCAAAATTTTAAGAGAATCCAATATTGATAGACCACTTGTTAATAAAGTAGAAAATGACCTTGAAAAATTTACAATTAAACCTTTTTTAACAATTTCCCCAAAAAAAGGAATTTTTAAAATAAGAGAATCAATATATTTTTTTCCATTTTTCAACTTTCTAGCTTTAATCGCAAAAAAAATTAAAAAAAGAAAAAGAAAAACAATATAAACAATATGACTTGAGATCCAATTACAAAACTTAAGCAAAGTTAAAGTTAAAACAGGCAATTCATAATTTCCAAGTTTTTTAAAAATTTCCGAAAATTGAGGAATAATAAAAATTATTATCAATGAAATGATAATAATCGAAGCACCTGTAATGAACAGAGGATAGGTAACCGCTGCCTTTAAGTCATTTTTTAATTTAAAAATTCGTTCATAATGGTTTGCCAATCTATCTACAATCTTATCTAAATTACCGGTTGCTTCTCCTACTTCTATCAAATAAGAATAAAAAGGTGGGAATATAGAGGGAAAGTTTTTCATTGAATAATTTAAACTTTCACCCTTTCGAATATTATTTGAAATTGAGTAAATAGTCTTTTTAAAAATCTTTTTATTTGTCTGCTCAGCAATAACATCAAGGGAAGAAGATAAAGTCAAGCCGGCTCTAAGCAATAGGCTTAATTGTCTTGAAAAAACCATTAAATCGTTAATTCCGACACTTAAATATGAGGAAAAATCAATCAACTTCTTAAACCTTGTTTTCTCATCAATTCCCAACTCTATCACAAATAAACTTTTATTAGTAAGCAATTCAATTGCTTCATACTTATTTACACTTTCTATAAAACCGCTAATTTCGTTACCTTCTTTATCTTTAGCTCTATACTTATATACAGCCATAATAAACAAACACTTTAACCCGGCTTTATGAATTAGCAATTAGAAATAACTGCCTGAGCTATTCACGAGTCATTGCAAACACCGACTAATTATGAATCCGAGAGGTGAAATAATCCCATGTGCTTCTGTTACTGCGAGGCGCAGCCGAAAGCATGTGCCTCTGCATATACAAGTGAGATTGCCACGCCCAACTGTGTTGTGCTCGAAATGACAACTATATCCCCGTTTTTATCATTTGGTCTGAATAAGATGGAATTAAAATTAATACCACGACTAAATTAGAGGAAGTTATGGTTTCACTTTATTTTGCTATTTTTGTAAAATCACAAATTTGAGAACATAAACTATCAATTCCATAAACTAATGCAAGCCGGTTTTTTCTCTTCCCTAAATCATCTGACATAATTAAAACAGCATCAAAAAACCTCTTTATGTAAGGAGTTAAAATAAGTAGATTTTTAAACTTGTCATTTATGGATAAATTTTTGGAAGAAAATATCGACTTCAACTTTAAAAAATTTTCAAATAAAATATTCTCTTCATCTCTTTCAAATAGTTCAGGGTTAATTTCACAAGTAATATCTTCTCTCGAAGCAGACTTAATTAAAATATTTTTTACTCTTGTAGCATTAATAACTAATTCTTCAAAATCTTTATCATCATAAATTTTTCCAAGGTAAATACCATCTGAAATCAACTCATTAACTATTAATTTTCTGGTTCCAAGTAAGGCATTTACAATATCATATCTGATTCCTTCCATTTCAAGAAAGTTTTCGACTCTATTATAGATAAATCTTTTTAAATTATCTGTAAGTTCATTAAAAGGGATTTTAAAGGTAATACCCATATCCTGATAAACTTTTATTCCTAAATTAAACAAAACCATTAAATCAATATTTAAATTTTTTATTTTACACACTTTTAAAATTGCTATAGTTTGTCTTTTTAGTCCAAACAAATCTTCAGAACCTGTCGGCGAATATCCACTTATAAAAAAACCAATAATGTTATCTAATTTATCAATAATAGAAAGCAAAGAACCGATTAAAGAAACAGGCACAGGGTCATCAACCTGAACAGGCAAATAATGTTGAGCAATTGCTTCACTTACGGCATTTTTTTCACCTTGTAATTTTGAGAAATAGCCACCAATAAAACCCTGAAGAGAAGTAAATTCTTTAACGATTGTGGTAGTTAAATCAGTCTTACACAACATTGCTGCCCTCTTTAATAGAACAAAGTCGTTGACAGTAAAATCTTCCAGTGTAATGTTTTTTTCTATTCTTTCACATAAAATCATTAACCTTTTTGTTTTGTCTTTCAAAGTTCCAAGATTTTCTTGAAAGAGAATCTTGTCGAGCATTTCAAATCTTTCCTCTAATGATATTTTTTTACTTTCTTGGAGGAAAAAGCTTGCATCCATAAATTTCGATTTTACTAACTTTTCATTTTCTCTTTTTATGCTTTCAATTTCATTAAAGGGGTAATCTGCAACTGCTATAAAAAAAGGTAAAATTTCTCCTGTCTTTTTAGATATAACGATAAAACCTTTTAAAGATTGCTGAATCACCACTTTTATTAGTTTATCAGGCAAATCTGTATATTCTTTACTAAATTTTCCTTTAAAGACATTAGGAAATTCAACTGAATAAATTATTTCTTCCAAAAGATTATCATCAACTATTACTTGTGCGTTTGAAATTTCTTTTTCTAATTTTTTAATCCCACTTAAAATTATCTCTTTTCTTTCCTGAGGTTGTGGATAAACAAAATTATCTTTAAGGATACTCTCATAATTAGCAATTGGATCTATGGTCACAAATTTGTATTTGTTCAATCTATGAGGTCGAGAAAATTTCTCGGCTTTAACTGACTCTAATGAAAAGTTTAAAACCATCTCTCCCAAAACAGCAACAATCCACCTAATCGGGCGTGCAAATTTAATATTTCCCTCTCCCCACTTCATCATCTTTGGAAAAGTAATATTTAATATTGATTTTTTTATAATATCAGGTAGTAGAACTTGAGACTGCTGAGGTTCTCCTTCTGTAATTGCAAAAAAATATTCTCCCTTTTCTGTAGGTTTTATTAATAATGATTCTACACTTACATTGTTTTGGTTTGCAAAACTTATAGCAGCTTTTGTAAATTTTCCATTTGCATCTAAGCCTATGGTTTTAGGCGGACCCTTAATCTCCTTCTTTATTGCTTTTTGAACCATTGAAACTTTCAACAGTATTGAGAGTCTTCTGTGAGTTGCGTATGTTTTTACTTCAGAATACTCTATGTGTGAGTCAATTAGACCTGCTAAAAAATTGCTTCTTAGCTGTTCAATAGCGCTATTTACCCAAAGGGGTGGTAAATCTTCAGTTCCTATTTCAATTAATAAATGTTCCATCATATTTAATTACAAAACCAGTAAGTCTGAGATATGACATTTTCTATAAATGGGATTATTAGCCAGTCTCGATAATTTATTCGTTAAAAGAACAGTAAACATCGTAAATTTTTATTTATTGACACACATCCAATGATATCATAGAAAGTTAATTTGAATGGTAGACTTATGTTAAAAAGTCAATGCTGAAGGCTCAGACTACAATTTTTCACTAACTTTTTTAAGATTAAATCAATTTCTTGTGAAACAATAATTCACTTGACAGAAATATTGCTATTTTATCATTGTCCCTATGCCTTTAGTAGTAAAAATTTCCATTAGAAGACTATGCAAGACATTCCCATTTATAATATGTGCAGCTTTAACACCTCCTTTTAAGGCTTCTATACAACCATTAACTTTTGGTATCATACCAGATTTTACCTCTCCATCTTCAATTAATTTTTCTGCTTCCTCAACATTTAATTTTGGAATTACCTTACCTTTTTTATATATTCCATCAACATCAGTTAAATAAAAAATTTTCTCTGCTCTAAGTGCAATTGCAATCTTTGCTGAAGCGGAATCAGCATTTATATTATATATTTTTCCTTCTTTATCTCTGGCAACCGGGGAGATGACCACAATGTATCCTAAATCAATTAGACTTTCTATTATTTTATTATTAACCGACTTAATTTCACCGACAAATCCTAAATCTTGACTTTTGCCTTTAATTTTAAGTTTTTCAGCCAACAACAAATTCCCATCGGCACCGCTTATCCCAATTGCTTTTGCAAAAGAACAATTTAACATAGAAACAATTTCCTTGTTTACAAAACCAGATAATACCATTTCAACAATTTTTGCATCCTCTTCATCAGTTATCCTGTAGCCTTTAAAAAATCTACTTTCTTTTCCTAACTTTTTGGACAGCTCTGTTATTAATTCGCCCCCCCCATGAACTACAATTGGTGAAAAGCCTACAAGTCGAAGTAATGCAATATCTTCAATTATATGTTTAAAGTGCTCTAATGTAGAACCACCAATCTTTATTATGAACTTCTTGTTTTGAAACTTCTTAATATAAGGCAAAGCTTCTATTAAAATATTTGCTTTTAGGGCAATATTTTCCTCTGGTTTATTCAATACTTTCTGCCTCCTTAAATGACTTCCTGAATTAATTTTATTGGAAATTGGCTAAGTGGTTATCAACAAGCCAAAAATGCATTCTAAAACAATTATTTTATGAGTAAGTAACCTCCCTTCCACCCTCCAGAAAAATACACCTTCCCTATGAACAGGAAAAGAACATTTTTACCCTAATTTTTAACGCCATTTTCAATTGGCAATTCTATTTATGCTACACTATTTCTATATTTTGCTTTTTATAAATTCTATAGCTTTTTCCAGTTGGAGGTCTTTTTTCTCTTCATCCTCTTTTTTAATCACTTGCTTTTTATCTAACTTCTCTTTTTTCTTATTCGCTTCTTCTTCCTTCCCTTCCTCTTCTTCTTCCTCTTTAACTTCTATGTCTGGTTCAATTCCCTTTGCATGAATATCTCTTCCCTTCGAAGTCAAATATCTTGCAGTAGTAATCGCCACAGCAGACCCATCTTTTAATGGATGTAATGTTTGAACTGACCCTTTCCCAAAAGTCTTTTGTCCAATTAATGTTGCAATTTTATTATCCTGTAAAGCTCCTGCAACAATTTCTGAAGCACTTGCTGAACCTTTATTTATAAGTATTACAATTGGGACTTTAGGATATATTTCATCTCCTTTCTTACAAAATAAGGTTTCCTTATTTCCTCTTTTCCCTTGAATATGAACTGCTGGTCCTTCCTTTAAAAACAAATCCACGCAGTCTTTAGCACTTTGTAGCAACCCTCCTGGGTTGTTTCGCAAATCAATTATTAAACCTTTTGCTTTTTCATTTATTACCCTTTTCAGAGCTTTTTCTATTTCATCTCTACTTTCTTCATGAAAATAAATCCACTTGAAATATGCTATTTTACCATCTAACATTTTCCAATCTTTAACTGTGTTTAAGGGGATAATATCTCTAATTATTTTATAATCTTTTGGTTGTTCAACACCTTTTCGAGCAATTGTTAAAACAACTTCAGTGCCAGGTTCACCTCTTATTAAACTTACAGCTTCCTCAATTGCCATATTATCCGTTGGCTTTCCATCTATTTTTAATATAACATCTCCCGCTAATAACCCTGCTCTATAAGCTGGCGTATCTTCTATAGGAGAAATTACTGTTACCCACTCCCCTCTTAAAAAATCACTTTTTTCTATTCCTATATAAATTCCAATACCTCCAAATTTACCCCTTGTTTCCACAGACATATCTTCATAAGCTTTTGGGTCCATAAACCTTGTATAATAATCTTTGTGCTCTTCTCCTACGGCAGTTAACATACCTCTTATTGCACCATAAACCACTTTCTTATCAAGTTGAAATTCCTCAAAATAATTATATTGCAATAAGTTAATAACATCTCTCATTAAGTCAAATTTATCTAAAAAACTCTTGTCAGATATGCCATAACCTGCTTGTAAAGTTTGAAAACCCTTTCCTAAATATCCAGCAATAAAAGAAACTAACATAAGAAAGACTACTATAATTATATTTATTCTTTTTTTCTGCTCTTTTTTCATAAAAATTTCCTCCCTTTTTTCAAAAACTAAAATGCATAATATTTTTTTTTATGTTGAACAAATTGTCAATTGAAATATATTATATAGTTAATATTTTTTTTTTGAAATTTATTTAATTTTTTTTGAATTTTGTGGTATAAATTATTATGGGTGCAAATGTTTAAAGAAGGCTAAATATGTATTGAAAACTTTTTCCCATTAACATTATCGATAAAGCTTATTTACCTTTTCAGACATTAATTAAAATAAGGAGGCGATTCAGCAATGAAAAGTAAATCTTTTTACTTGTTAATAATAATGATTCTAACAATTTCTATTTATGCATTTTCAAATGGAATTTCAATAAATTTCCCAACGATACCCAATCCACCTGCTGTGGTCCAGGCACCAACACCTCAAGCTGGAGTTGGTGCAGATACTGAAGTAAGAGTATTATTAAGAGGGCAAATGCAACTTGAAGTAGGTTGTCCAGAAAATAAACCTGACTGTGAATCTGAAGAATATGTGTCAAAACCGGATCCTTCAATTTCTATAAATCCCCCACAAATAGTTAAAGCAATGGTTTATTACTATATTGGAACTGAATTAAAAGAAGACACTAATATTGAGTCAATAAATTTAACAAAGTCAGATGAAACAAAGTGTAAAGAAGAGTTTGATGGAAAAGAATACACATGTTATTGGTGGGTAGGCACAATTCCAACTGAATCTAAACATAAACTAACTGCAGGAACAACTGTTTCATACATGATTGCAGCTTCAGACGATAGAGGAAATACTCTTTCGTTTTTACCTGACATTACGAATGGACCAGGGTTTGGAACAAATTGGGCACAAAAATTTGCAACATTACCCATCAAAAACTTAGAAGGGACAACATCCTATGATGAATGTGGAACAAACAAAACTGGCAGTATATGTAGTAAATTCCAGTGCACCGAAGCAAACGGTTTAAATGACCCTGTAGGAGATACTTGTGGACCTTCCCAAACAATTACAAGTATTCCTCACCTTGATATTAAAGGACTGTCTATAGGTGGAAATGCAGATTTAATTTTTGTTAAAGATGAATTACAGAGCTGGAACCCAGAAGGTAACAAATTCGTTCAGATACTTTTAAATGTCCTTATGGGAAAAGATTCAAACATAAAAGATATAGTTACAGAGAAAACATTTGGAATAGTCTATGCTCCTGAACTTAGTGGAGCATATCAAGCAGTTTCTTTGGCATTATTTGATGTGCACTGTGCAACAGATGGTAAAACACCTACTGAACAAATAATTGAAAAATGTAGAATTCCAGATACCACTTCACAAATAGCTGTTGAAAAGGCTGGAGGAATAATTTACTTTAAAGTAAACCGAAAAGGCAAAGCCAAATATGGTAGTTACAACCTACTCGAGACCTCTATAGATACAACAAACAAAGGCTACTCAAGGGCAGTTGTAGGAACAGCAAATGTAGATATAACAGGAGAGGAGATTCCAGATTACTTTTACATTGTTGATATAACACCAGGTCTTTCAGTTTACGAAAGACCAAAAACTTTTACAATTCAAGAAGGTTTAGTCAAGTGCCCCACCAAAATGGAAAAAGTTGAAATTTTAGGCAATACATCTTGTTCGGACACAAGTAAAGTCTCCTGTAAAATTCAATGGACTGCAAGTGGAACTTCAGGAGCAAAATATAATGTATACTCAAATACTACCTTTGATGTAAGTGGAGCTACAAAATTAGCAACTGAATTGACCGCATTAAATTATGAACACAAAGATTTATCTAAAGATGGAACAACTTATTATTATTGGGTTTCTGCAGTTAAAGATAAAGAATGTGAACAAGGAGCATGGGTAACTGGACAATGTAGCGTTCCAGACTGCGAAGCACCTGCCCCACCAACTAATGTTACTGCTGAAACTTGCGTCGTTGGATATGATGATAAAGCAGAATTAAGGTGGTCACATGATGGAAAAACTCCAGGTGGAAAAACCGATTCCTCTTTGTATGGCTTTTATGTCGATTATAAATATGCAACTTCTACAGAGTGGTTAAGGGCAAATCCTGCAACTCCGGTGATGTTCCAAAGTGGAACAACAGATTACAACTATCTTCTGAGTGGGCTTTCTAAAAAAGGAAATTATGATTTCAAAATTACAGCAGTAGATGTTGGTAATTTAACTGCTTCTTCAGATAAAATAACAGCAACATTAAAAGACTGCAAACCCCCAGACACTCCCAAAAATCTATTGCTTTCTTATAATGTTGACGCCTCAGTTTGCGGAACAAAATTGAGTTGGGATAAAGTGGAAGAAGAGGAGGTAACAATTACTTATAATGTCTGGAAATGTAAAGGAACAGCACAAGGGCAATCATCAAACTGTTTTACTGGAGAAACTGCCACCAATTGGACAAAAATAACATCTTCACCAATTACTAAAACCACCCATGAGACTGAAGGAGAAGCAGAAGATTTTACGGAATGCTGTTATTATATATCAGCACTCGACAACGAAACTCCTCCAAACGAAAGTGAAAAACCCACAACTGAAGTTAAATGTCTTGAATGTTGTTACAATCCACCTGATACAAACGGTCCTAACGCTCCTGAAGGTTTTACAATAACTCCAGAGCCACAAGGAAAAGAGTTGAAATTAGAGTGGACAACGGTTTATAGTGGAGGCGAAGGAAGTTTTACAGAAGCAGAATCACCAGGAGCTCAAGCAGTAGTTCCAATTGAAATATCAGGATACAGAATAAAAATGGGACTTAACGAAAGTCAAATAGATAAACCGTGTGGAACTGTAATTTGGAAAGATTCAGCAAAAACAAGCTACAAAGTAACACAATGTGAGGACGGAACAAAATTAGCAAATGGAACAAAATACTGTTTTACAGTACAAGCTTTTGATGCAAAATTTAATAATTCCCCTCTTAGCAAACCAGCTTGTGAAACACCAAAGGATATAGAAGCTCCTGAACCACCTTCACCTTCTCAAATTACAATTTTAAACAAAGACACAACTATGGGAATAATAAAAATAGGCTGGATTGAAATAATAGATAATAATGATAAATGCACTTATGAAATTTATAGGTGTGATGAAGGGGTAAATCCTGCACCTTGTAATTCAGAAAGTAATTTCTCAAAAATTGCAACAATCACACAGACAGGGCAGTTAGATTATCAAGATGAGGATTTAACTGTTGGCAATTACTACACTTATTGTATTATTCCCGTTGATCCTTCTGGAAACAAAAAGTCTCTTTCAGAAGTTGTTTCCTTAGATACCGAATGTAAAAGGCATGAATTATTTTCAGATGCACCAGGCTGTCCTAAAACAGTTACTGCCCTTTCAACTGCTGATAGGAAATCCGCCCAGATATACTGGGATGCAGTAACGGATGCAGGTGGAGGGACAAAAATAAATGGATATAACATTTATCAGTGCACAACCACAAATTTAAATTCCTGCACAAAGAAAATGAATTCCACTTTACAACAACAGCATACTCCAACTAATCCATATATTACTAGTGAATCCAAATCAGGAACATTCTATTATACTGTAACTGCAGTTAATGATAAGGATGTAGAATCAAACATACTGTCTTGTCCCCTCAGCGACCCTGTAGTAATAGTCTTAGGATGTGAAGCTGGAACTTATTGCATTTCAGGCAAAATAGAGACAATTGGAGGTGTTACAATAGATACAAAATTAAAAATCACTGCTGTATTTGATGGAAAATCCGTTGGAGAAGCCTCTTTAGGGGCAGATGGTTCATTCCAAGTAGGCGTAAATTCCTGTGTAAAAGGTGGAAATTGCCCTACTGGTAGAATAGTCAGCAGTCCAGGAAACACAACAGATGTTGAATTTTATATAACAAATTGCATAGGAACAGGCTTCTTCTGCACCAAAGACGATACTTTGGGAGGTAAGAAATTTATTGGGAAAAAACCAATATCTGATTTACCAGCAACTCCAGATCCTTCAACTCCTTTACAAGTTACACTTGAAAAAATATACAAAGGACTTTGTGCGGGTGATGCAGACAAAGACGGGAAAGTTGGAATTAATGATTTAAGTAAATTAAAGAAAGCTTATGGAAGTAAAGACTTAACTTGTAATCAAGACTGTGCAGTTGTAGGAACAGATTGTGCTGATTTTGATAAAGACGGGAAAGTTGGAATCAATGATTTAAGTATTCTTAAAAAGAATTACGGCACAAGTGAAATTAAATAAAAAATAAAATTTGTTAGATTTGTGTTTTTGAAATTCAAAATGTTTAGGATACACCGGCAAGAAAGGTTTAAATAATTAAAACAGAAAAGAAATAGGTAAGAAAAGAGCATATAAAACATAATTATTAAATTGCTAATTAGCAAGCGAGAAAAAAAGGGTTCAAAAAGAACCCTTTTTTTTATGTTATTTCCTTTTTTGCAATTAAGCATTTATTCTATTGTCCATCACTTTTTAGGAAAAATATAAAAAGCAGATTACGAGGCATATTATACTGCACAAATGGACAATCTTTACTTCATCATTATCATTTCCATAGTCAAAGATTTATATCAATCTCGCTTGTATTTGTTAAAAGCAAATAAGATTGTTTTGCCACGATAAAAACCACAATCTTAAAGACAAAAAGCACATACATTTCGGAGCATCAAATTAAAATAACTTAGGAGATAATTTATGAATAAAAAGCTATTTGGGACGGATGGCATCAGGGGAATTGCAAATATTGAACCGCTTACAGTTGAAACACTTGTAAAATTAGGTCGAGCTATAGCAATGATATTTAAAGAAGAAAAAAAACGACAAAAAATAATTATAGGAAAAGATACAAGATTGTCATCTTATCTTCTTGAAAGTGCATTAACAGCTGGTATTTGTTCGATGGGTGTAGACACATTACTTGTTGGACCTCTTCCTACCCCAGGAATTGCATTTATCACAAGAAGCCTTCGTGCAGATGCAGGAATCGTAATATCTGCTTCTCATAATCCTTATGAAGATAACGGCATAAAAATTTTTTCAAGTGATGGTTTTAAACTCCCTGACATTATTGAAGAGAGAATAGAAAATTTAGTATTTTCAGAAGATGTAGACAAAATAAGACCAACAGCTGACAGTGTGGGCAAAATTTACAGAATTGATGATGCTGTTGGGAGGTATGTCGAATTCATAAAAAACTCATTTCCTAAAGGATTAAACTTAGTCGGTTTAAAATTAGTTGTTGATTGTGCAAATGGCAGTGGTTACAAAGTTGCTCCAAGAGTTCTTGAAGAGTTAGGTGCAAAAGTCTATACAATAAATAATGAACCCAATGGAAAAAACATCAACAAAAATTGTGGTTCATTATACCCACAGGAAATGCAAAAAATGGTATTAGAAGTTAGTGCAGATGCAGGTTTAGCGATTGATGGTGATGCTGATAGAGTGATATTTTCAGACGAAAAAGGAGAAATAGTTGATGGAGACAGTATAATGGTAATTTGTGGTAAAGATTATAAAAGAAGAGAAGCATTAGCAAAAGACACGCTGGTTACAACTATTATGAGTAATATGGGGTTAGAAAAAGCAATGGAAAAAATCAAAGTTAGAGTAATTAGAACGCAGGTAGGAGACAGATATGTTCTCGAAGAAATGTTAAGAGGGGGATACAATGTAGGAGGAGAACAATCCGGGCACATAATTTTTCTAAAACACAACACAACAGGAGATGCACTTATTACAACACTTCAAGTATTAAAAGTAATGGTTCGCAGTGGGAAATCCCTTTCAGAATTAAATTCAACTTTCACAAGATTCCCTCAGGTTTTAATAAATAGAAAAGTTGTAAAAAAAATACCATTAGATAACCTCCCAAAAAGTTCAAAAAGAATAACAGACATTCAAAATATCTTAGAAAATAACGGCAGAATAGTAGTTAGATATTCAGGGACTGAAAATGTAATAAGAATTATGATAGAAGGAGAGGACGAAGAAAAAATAAGAAAAATGGGTGAAGAACTGGCTAATCTAATTGAAGAAGAAATAAAAGCCAATATAGCGTATTAAAACCACTAAAAAATTGAAAATCAAAATTTAAGAGGCTTTTGCCAAACCTCTTTTAATCTTTCTATTGTTTCGCTTATTAAAAGACTTCCTGTCAATCCATAAATATTTAATAAATCATCCTTGCAAACAACCCCAACAATGCCAAAGGGAACTCCATTCATAACTTTCTCAAACTCAATTTGTTTATCTCGTTGAACTTCCACAACAAATCTACTATTTGATTCTGAAAAAAGTATAATATCATCATTCTTTGCATCCTGAGAAGAAGGAACTCCTTGAAGAAAAATTTCAGCACCCTTTCTGCCTGCAATACACATTTCTGCAATGGCAACTGCTAAACCTCCCTCCGAAATATCATGACAAGCTACTACACTTCCTGACTTTATTGCCTTATTCAACTTTTTCATTATTTTTTTTCCCATTTTAAAATCTACGTGAGGAACATTGATATCAGTCCACCCCATAACTTTTAAATACTGAGATCCTCCCACCTCATTTTTGGTAACACCCACAACATAAATCTGATTTTCACATTTTTTAAAATCAACTGAAATCAAATTTTTATAATCCTTCACGACTGAAATAGCAGAAATTAGAAGAGTTGGAGGAATTGATATATATTTTTCTCCATCAAAAAACTCATTATAAAAACTATCTTTCCCGGAAATAAATGGTGTTTCATAAGCAACTGCTGCATCATAACATCCTTTTGCTGCTCTGACAAGCGCCCCCAATGCCAATGGCCTTTCTGGATTCCCCCAACAAAAATTGTCTAACAATGCAGTATTTTCTACTTCACCCCCAACTGCAACAATTCCTCTTAAGGCTTCATCCACTGCTGAAACAGCCATCCAATAAGGATCAATGTCTCCATAATTAGTATTAATCCCATTAGAAACAATCACACATTCCTTTCTATCTAATATTGGTTTAACAACGGAAGCATCAGAAGGTCCATCATTATTTCTCCCCATGAGTGGTTTGATAATAGAACCTCCCTGAACCTCATGATCATATTGCCTAATTACCCATTCCTTTGAAGCAATATTATAAGTTGAAATTACTTTTAAAAAGATATCATTTAAATTTCCTACATAAGAAGAATTAAACTTTTTATCCTTTTTCCCCTCCCAGCGCGCTTCTTTCTTAATCCTTGGATACCCTTCGTGTAAAAAGACCATATCAAGTTCTCCAACTATTTTATTTTTAAAAGTTACTGTTAATTTTTTGTCATCTTTAAATTTCCCAATAACTGTAGCTGAAACATCTTCTGCCCTACAAATTTCAAGAATTCTCTCCAAATTTTCAGAAGGAACAGCTAAAACCATTCTTTCCTGTGCTTCAGATAAAAATATTTCCCAAGGCTTCATACCACCATATTTTAGTGGCACATTTTCAAGCCATACTTCAACTCCTAACTCTTTCGCCATTTCGCCAACGGCTGAAGATAAACCTCCTGCTCCACAATCAGTAATATTTGTATAAAGCCCCTCATCCCTCGCTTTGAGTATAACATCTAATACTTTCTTTTCCTCAATTGGATTACCAATTTGAACTGCTGAAGATGATGTTTCTTCAGACTTTGAATCTAATTCAATTGAAGCAAAAGTAGCTCCATGAATACCATCTCTTCCCGTCTTCCCTCCAATTAATAAAACATAATCCCCTTTTTTAACAGATTTTCTACATTTGTCAACAGGAATGATTCCAGCAGTTCCACAATAAACAATAGGATTTCCTAAATATCTGTGGTCAAAGTGTATAGAACCATTAATAGTAGGAATTCCCATTCTATTTCCATAATCCCTAACACCTGCAACTACGCCTTTAAGTATTCTTTTGGGATGTAAAACTCCTTTGGGTAAATCTTCATATCTAAAATCTGGCTCTGCAAAACAAAAAACATCAGTATTAAATATTGGTTTAGCCCCTAAACCTGTCCCTAAAACATCTCTTATAACACCGCCAATGCCCGTATTGGCACCTCCATAAGGATCAAGAGCAGATGGATGATTATGCGTTTCAACTTTGAAAACTAAGTTATATTCTGAATTAAATTTTATAATTCCTGCATTATCGATAAACACTGAAACACACAAATCTCTTTTTCCCTTTTTTCTTCTTATTTCCTCAGTAGCTCTTTTTATTGTGCTTTCAAATAAATTATTAATTATCTCTTTTTTTCCATTCTCGTAGTATTCTATTTCACTGTTGAACACTTTGTGCTTGCAATGTTCGGACCAAGTCTGTGCTAATGTTTCTAATTCAAGATCAGTTGGATTTCTTTTTTGTAAAGTAAAATATTCTCTTATTTTCTTCATCTCTTCAAGATTTAAAGACAGCATACCTTCCTTACTTATTCTCATTAACTCCTCATCACTTGCACTAATTAAATCCACAAACATACTCTCATTATTTTCACTCATAACTGTTAATTCTCCTTTTAATTTTAATCAGGGTTTGAAAATAAATTTGTTATTTTAGAAATTCTGATTAGTAATAAACTGCCCTTTTGAGGCTATTAAAACAGAAAGGATTTAAAATATGAATTTTCTACCCAGCCAAATTATAATCTTCCCTTACGTAATAATTATTTATAACAGCTAAAAAATTTGACAAATTAAGGAAAATTAATAACATTTAAAACTGCATGAAAAATATAAAATCGCTTTTGTTTCATTCTATTTTATTTCTTCACTTTTTTCAATATCCTCTTTTCCCATTTGCTACTAACCAGAAAGAGAAAGATTATATTTCCATACTTACACAAGCTATCGAAGTAAATAAAGAAAGCAACAACACCGATAAAAAATCCGAAGATAGACCTCGTTATAATATCGCTGGACACAGAAATATGAAATATAAAACTTACTGGGTTAAAGGGGATAGGATGGAGTTTTTATCTTTAAATGGATTAATAAATTATAACACTAAACTTGTGCAAAATAGTGCTATTCAGTTCAAAGCAGAATTTGAAAAAAACATTTCTATGATTGGAAAGTTTATGGAGCTACCATATCAAGATAGAGTTTTAACTTTAGAAATAAAAGGCAAATATGGAAATTCCACAATAGGTGATTTCTCTACTCAATTTGGTAATAGTGATTTTACCTTACTTTCAAAATCAATTAGAGGCTTTTCTTACGAATACAACTTCCCTTCATTAAAAATCAAAACGCTTATTTCAAAGGAAAAAAGTTATAGGAATGTTGAAACATTTACTGGCAAAAACATAAATGGACCTTATAGACTTAATGCAACTTCAATTGTTGAAGGAAGCGAGATAATAAAAATAGATGGGAAAGTCATAGAACCCAAAGAATACATTTTGGATTATTTCTTAGGAGAAATTACTTTTACTTTTAAGGTCGACACAACAGAAACTGTTGAAATCTCGTATGAAGCAGAAACATTTTCACCAATTATAATGGGTGGACTGAAAGCTATAATGACTGAATATTACATCGATAAAAATTTAACCTTATACTCATCATTTACCACATCAAAAGAAGAGAGGACAAAAAAGCTAATTACAATTTCAAAAAAAGATATTTTCTTTGTAAAAAATGAGGATATTGGTAAAACAAATTTCAATTTACAAAGCAAAATCGTCAAATTCCTCGAAACTGTAAAAAACAATGACACAGGTAAGAATTTAATAAAAAATGAAGACTACCAAATTAATTATGCAGAAGGAATCATAACCTTTTTAAAAGAAGCAACAGCGTTGGGGGAAGTTGAAATAAATTACTCATATTACAACCCAAACTTTATAAAAAAAGTAGAAAATGAAAAGTTAGAAGGAACTGGTAAATTAGAATACACTTTAGCACAAAGCACAATTTATTCTGGCACTGAATTTGTAAAACTTTATGAAGGTAATACTTTTAAAAAAGAACTTAAACCACAAGAAGATTATGAAATAAATGAAGATAAAAACTTAATTATTTTTAAAGCCCACTGTGCGCCTTCACAAAGCATCAACCAATATGTAATAATTAGCTATGAATTCATTGCAAAATCAAATCCCGAAAAAACAGAAACAGAAAAAAAACTTTATAATTTAAGTTTTGACTTCAAAAAAAATTCAAATTTCCAAATTAAAGGAGAATATGCACAATCAGAAGGAGATATTTCTAAGAAATTTGTTCAAGTTATGGAAAAAGTAATATTGCTAAAAAACCCTAATAACGATAATAAAGAATACCTCCTATGTCATTGTGAACCTATTCGAAATAGTATAGAAATATTTTTTAATGACACCTCTAATATAATAACCAAAAAATGGGAGGGTAGTGATTATACAATTGATTTCGATCCAATAAGTTTTACTACGATAATTAAATTCAAGGATACTCCTCCTGAAGGAACAATAGTTTATTCAAATTTTAAATATAAACCAAAGATAAATGGAAATAACATAAAATCTGGAAGTGGAATCAAGCTTTATAACAAATATAATGCAAAGAATTTAAACTTCGAATGTGAGTATATGAAAAAAGATTTAACCTTTTCACCATTCAATGATTATAACGATTTTAGAACAAATACAATTGATACAAAAGCACAAATAAAAGTAGGTAAAAACTTATTTTTAACTACAAATTTGACAAAAAAGAATTATTCGTTGGGGTTTGAGAATGAAGGAACAGAAAACCTTTCAAGCATCATTTATGGGTTAAAATACTCAATAAAAAAGTTGAAAGAAATATCATTTAATCTTGAACACTTTGAGAAAAAAACTTCTATTTTAAATTCTAACATCATAAACACACAAAGAAATGATGCTAATGTATATATTAACTATGAATTATTTGGAGCAGGAAATGGAATTAGCCTCTATTATCAAAACAGAAATTATGAAAATTATTCACTAAACAATTCAGAAAAAGACATTGAAAAAGGGAAGTTAGAAATAAACTATAAATTGGGTGACAATTTAAAATTAAAATCATTTATTGAAACAAGCAAAATAAACTCAAAAGATTTTTCAAATGGGAGAGAAAACACTTTTCAAACAAATTCGTATTCCAAATATATAAACTTAAGCTGGAATAAAAAAAATGAAATAGTTCTTTCAGGCACGCTCAATTTTACTGATAAAGAAGACTCTCGCGATGAAGTTCCAGATGAAAATATAGACAATGGGGATTTCTCTATTTCAGGACAGAATATAGGCAGATTAGATTCTTTTTACATAAGACTTTATACCCAAACTACACCTGATACGATAGGCTATAACTCAAAAACCAAAATACTAAACTCCCAATTCAACTACAGGATAACAAAAACTTTTATAATTTCACCTCAGTATTCAATTACTAAAGCAATCTCGAGCCAAAGCAATCTTAATGAAACCATAACAAAAGGCATTTCAATTGGCAATCAAAAAGCACAAAAAAAATTAGAATCTACAATTTCATACTCAATAAATGAAAATAAAACAAAAGCCACAACGACAAACTTGAGAAAAGATATAAAAGTAGGATATATATTGAATTATCATTATAGTAAATCAATGTTTATATATGTTAAGCAAGATTTTGTAAAATACAAAAAAGAAGACGAAACTGACAATTTACTAAAATGTGAATTAAACTATAGTTTAAAAGACTCTTCAAAATTAAGTCTAAATTTTATTAAAGATAAACAAACAAAAAAAAGTAATTCAACTATTATGAATAAATATATCTTCTCATGGATTACAAATCTTTCCAAAATTTTCTCTCTCGATTTAAACTATGAATTTCAAGATTACACTAATCAGCAAACACAGAAAGATTACAAGGCATCAATACTAAACACTGAACTTAAAGCAAATTTTTAATACTTATGGAAAAAGAAAAAATTCAGAAAGCAGTAGCTTTACTTTACGAAAAAGAAAAAGACATAGCACCTCGCATTGTTGCAAAAGGTTATGGAGAAATAGCAAAAAAAATTATTGATTTAGCCAAAAAACACAATTTGCCAATATGGGAAGACAAAAAATTAGTGGAACTATTGATTAGGTTAGAAATCGGGGAATACATTCCTGCGAAGTTATACAAAGTAGTAGCAGAAATTTTATCTTTTATATACAAAATTGAGAAAAAACAATTATAAATAGTAACCACTTTCAAATCGAATTTATATTCTTTCTCTACTGAAGGACCTCTTGTCCAATAACAACTTTAAGTTTTTTAAACGCTTTTGCTCTATGGCTAATGGTATTTTTTTCCTTCATAGATAATTGAGCTAAAGTTTTTTGTAAAGATGGAATATAAAAAATAGGGTCGTATCCAAAACCTCCAGAACCTACTATGGATTCTGAAATTATTCCCCTACATTCACTTTGGGTAAAAAAAGTTTTAGTTCCAAGATATAAAACTGCAGCACAAATAAATTTAGCTGTTCTTTTAACTTCCTTTAAGCTTCCTAAAACCTTCAATATTAAATCACACTTTTCATTGTCTGAATATTTTTCTTTCTTGAGATTAAAATCTTCCACCTCACCATAAACCTTAAAATTAATTCTCTGAGAGTTTAAAAAACTTTTTAAAATTGAATAGTTTAGCCTTGCAGAAAAAATACCAGGAAAGCCTGAAAGTGCATCTACTTCCAATCCTGAATCTTCAGCAATAACTGGGCATTTAAAAATATCATATACACACTTTGCTTTTTTATAAGCATTTTGTTCATAGTTTATGCCATCTTCTTCTATTTCAATATTTTTATCTAACTCCTTCAAAAACAAGAAATCAACTTCAAGATCATATAAGATGCTAATGATTTCTTTAAACTTTCCCTCATTATAAGTTGCAACGATTATTGACTTTGTCAAATTTTATTATTCCTTTAGTTTGATACCATTTCCCTCGATAGTTGCATATTTATATATTGCTTCCAAATTTGTCATTTTAAAATTTAAAAAATAGGTATAAGGAGACAATTCATAGTTGGTATAAAATTTTTTAAGATAGTTTTCTTTCAATTTAAGAACTTCATTACATAAATCAATTAAAGTAATTCCCCGCCTCCCCGCTTTATAAACCACTCTTGAAATCAATTCTGCCCAGGGCATAAAAATTGAATTTTCTGGGGTTAAATCTTCCACTTGTTCATATTCCTTTTCTGAGTAAAACACAAGATTTTCCAACTCCCTTAATGGTTTACCTTCTATAGTCTTATCTGACAACTTTTCTCTTTTTTCCAGCTGTAAGTCGATTACCTCTATATTTCTGCTTTCAAGTTCAGCTACTTGCATTTCACTTTTTTCTTTTTCCAATTTTTCTCTTTCAAGTCTTTCAGCTTCAGCCCTTTCTGCCAATATAACAGATTTCTTTTTCCTTCCCATTATTTTACCCCCTTTTTCACCTGTTTATTATTTCCCACTTATCTATAAATTCTGAAGGGGAAATTTTACCACTTTTATATTTTTTATAAGCATTATTACCTACTCTAATAGAATTTAGTAACATTCCATTTCTTTCTCTAAGATTTATCACTATAACTTCCAACTCAGAATAATTTTCCATTGCATTAAATATTTTTAAAATGAAATTTGTTTTATTTATGCCGCTATTGTCATCATAAACAACATCAATTTCAACAACCTCTTCATTTGATTTTTTCACAACATTAAGACTTAAAACTTCTATTCCTTCCTTTTCAAATAACTCCCTCTGCTTTTCTGTTATTTTTTTATATGAATTAAGTTCAACATTTCTAATATTATATTCCACTTGATTTTTAGAAAACTGAAGTTTACTTGTGTTTTTTATTTTTTTGAAAAATCTTTCTGCTTCTTCTACAAACAAATTTGAAAATGAAAAAAAAGAAACAAGCAAGATTACAAGAGTTAAGTATATATATTTTCTATTTTTAGGATTACTAAGAGCAAATTTAATATTTAAAAAAATTCCTCCTTTACGAGACCAGGATTTCTTATATGTCATTTTTAATGTAGAAAGAATATTTCTCTTTAATTCAAATAATTCTTTCTTATCTGAAGGAATATACTCAGAAGGAAATAATATTAAAGCCTTTTCTAAGGAAATCTTTGCAATATTCAATTTTTTCTTTTGTATAAAAGATTTTGCCCTATTAAATAAGTCTAAAGATTTTAAATAATTTTCTATAAACAAATCAGCCATTTAAATTTAACCTAAAACAGAGGATTTAGAAAAAAAGTCGAAACTGTGTTATTTAAGGGTGCTCTTCACTAAAACAAATTTCTACTCTGAACGAAGCATAAATGGATGGAGAGAAGAACTAATACTCCCATCCCATAATTGTGAACAAAAAATCGTTAATTTTAAGTCTAATATTCTTTTTCCCTCCATCTTTTCCTGAATTGTTCAGAATTGATATTTCCCTCTTTATACAGTCTCAAATCATTTGTATCTAACTCTAAGGAATATAACAAAACATGGTCTATATCGGCTGCATTTATAACTAAAACTTTTACGGGTAAATTATTTGATATGAAAACATCATAGACTACATCAAAAAGAGATTTTAATTGCTTTGCAAAAACTTCTGTCTTTATATATCCTGTCTCTAAATCTATGGTTAACTTAGAATTCTTTTTATCAAATTTTATTCTTTTCAATGAAATTCCAGACCTTTGAACTTCATTTTTGAAAACATCAAACAATTCATTTGGAGCTATAATTTTTTTAATGCTTTCTGAAATTCTACCTTTAACTTCCATATTAGGTTTTAAAGTTTCTTTTAAACCTTTATCTCCCTCAGCAGATACAACACTTGAACTAACCTCTGCAACATTTGTTTCAACAATTCTTTTAGTTTTTGTGTTTTTAATTTTTTCTTTATCTTGTTCGTTTTTCTCAAGTGTAACAAGTTTTTGCGGTATCCTATCCTGAAGATGTGAAAAGTTCCATTTATTATACTCGATAAATTTCTTCTCTCTTTCCAAATATTGATTAAAACTTTTATTTATTATGTCATTAATTTTTCTATTTTCTATGCAATTCAGTTTAATAATTTCTTCGCACTGTTTGGCTTTATCTTTCACCTGCGAATAATTTTCAGCAGAAATTTTAACTTTTCTAAAAAAGTCAACACAATTTTTTAGCCCAATTTTTACATAAGAACAAGATTTTGTTTCATTTAAATTAAATAGCACCTCCTTTTTTAATTTTTTGGGGAATAAAATTATTGTGGAGTGATATTCTAACATTGGATTGTGGCATTTCACGTGTTGATTTTTCAGGGTTATAAAAAAAGTTGTTTTTTGTTTTTTTCCAACTATCCTTTTGTATGGGGTTGTTCTGGATGTACGTATAGCATCGTTTTGGATAATTTGATAGAATTTTCTTAAACCATTTAAAGATGGAGGTTT
>FWPV01005302.1_pt1 | contig 26009 bp, 17 predicted proteins | sample 2228371 | NCBI WGS metagenome assembly FWPV01 (sample SAMEA103939776, study PRJEB20133) | metagenome
CCCTGTTCGCCCGGCGAATCCCGGCGTTCGGCCAAGCCCCCACGCAGGCGGCCGCCCAAATCTTGAGACGGCGGTGCGGGCAGGGCTGCGGCGCCGCGCCGCGACCGTCGGCGGCGTCGCGGCAGGTTTTTCGGTAGTCCCCGAAAGCACGCCGTACGCTACAATTATGGGGCGGCCCGCACAGCGGCGTTCACGGCGAGCGTGCCGTGCGGCAGGCGGGTTCATCGCGGAAGATCGGTTCTCCCGGCCGGCCGCCCCGGGCTTCCGTCTTTCGGTGCTTGTACGGCGAGGATTCATGGGCTGGCAAGATCGCGACTATTCCCGAACGGTTCACACTCCGTACTCCGCCGGAGGCTGGAGCGGCCCGCAGTCCGCCATTGCCTGGATCGTGTTGATCAACGTCATCGTCTACGTGGCCGACGCCTTGACGGACTACCAAATCAGTCGTTGGACCGCCGCCCGCGTGGATACCATCAAGCAGCCTTGGCTTTGGTGGCAGTTCGTCTCGTACGGCTTCACGCATGATAAGGCCTTCAACCACATCTTCTTCAATATGTTGACGTTGTGGTTGTTCGGCCGGGAGATCGAATACCTCTACGGCCGCGCGGAGTTCACCCGACTGTACTTCGTGTTGATCACGGTGGGCGGGGTCCTCTGGTCGATTACGAACGTGCTCAGCGGCAGTCCCAATACCGGTCTGGTCGGGGCTTCCGGTGCGGTGGTGGGTATCTTCCTCCTGTTTTGCCTGCATTTCCCGCGGCGCACCATCCTGCTTTTTTTCTTCTTGCCGGTGCCGGCCTGGGTGGCGGGGCTGTTCCTGATCGTGCCGGATATCTTGGGCGCACTCCAAACCAGCAAGGGAGGGCAAATCGCGTATTCCGTGCACCTCACGGGCGCGGTGCTGGCCGCTCTCTACTACTATCAGGGCTGGAACTTCGGGCGAGCGCTGGAAGCCGTCGGCTGGCGCAACGTCATCGACCGCTGGCACTTGTGGACGCAGCGGCGCCCCCGGCTGCGGGTACGTCAACCGCGGGAAGATGCCTTCGACGACGATGAGAGCGAAGAAGACGCGGCCTTCGAAAAACTGCAACGGGAAGTCGACCGGATTCTCGACAAGATCGCAAGGGAGGGCACGGAAAGCCTGACGCGGCAAGAACGGCGGACCATGCAACGGGCATCGCAACTGTTCCGCGAGCGTCTGTCGGGGAAACGCTAAGCTGCGGCGACCGGCGGCGCCCGCCGCATGGCCGAGCGAAGCCGCCGCAAACGCACGCCGCGATCGAGGGGGCGAGCGGCGGGTTCAAGCTACTCCTCCCGCCAGCGGAATGCGGCACGTCCAGCGGAGGCCGTCTTCGTCCTGTCGGCTCTCGAACTCGCCGCCCAACAGCAAGGCCCGCTCCCGAACCAAGAGCAAATCGGGATCGCACGCCACTTCGTCTTCACTCGGCTGTGCGCCGCCGGGCACGAAAAGATCCAGCGTCGCTCGGCCCTCGTCGCACAACAACGCCAATTCGATGCCTGCCGTTTGGTGGGCTAGGAATCCGGTTCGCAATAGTTGTTCCGCAATCCGAAACAGCGACGTCGCCAAGTGCGGCAGCATCGCGACCTCGTGGGTGGGGGCTTGGAGCGAGATGGTTCGGCCGGTCTCCGACGAGCGTTGGTGAATCAACTCTTGCAGAGCGGGCACCAAGCCGAATCGTTCCAACGTGCCCGAGTGCAAGCTGTCCGCCAAATTGCGGCAGAGAGCAAGGCAGTGCTTGGCCAGCCGGGCCGCCGTTCCCGCCACCGGGTCCAAGCCCCGATCCGCGGGATTCGCCGACAGCTTATCCAACGCCAGCGACAGTGCCGTCAGCTCCTGGCCCAAGCGATTGTGGAGCTGGTCCCAGATCAGCCGCCGATCCAACTCACCGACATCCAGAAGCCGCCGCAAGCAAACCTCCTTTTGTCGCAATTCGGCCTCGATGCGGTACCGCTCTGTGAGGTCGGTCCCGATGATGACCAAGTCGTTCGGCAGTCCCTCTCGTGCAGTCAGCGGAACGCAGCGGCAGTACCAAACGCGGTCGTCCAGATCGCGGACCTCGAACGAGGTCGTGACGTTTTTTTCTTGGGCCTCCCTCAACTTGGCCAGGCTCAGGTCGCGATCCTGCAACTGGATCAGTTCCAATATGGAGCGGCCGAGCGCCTGCGGATCGATCCGCCGATTGATGTATTTGAGCTGGAACCGGGAATCGATCACCGCGATCCGGTCCGGCAGATTCTCCACCAGCGTTTGCCATCGCTCGCGGCTTTCGCGCTCGGCCTGCTCCGCCGCTTTGGCGTCCGTGATGTCTTCGACCAGCGCCAGTCCCCAACCTTCCCCCGGACCATACATTTTTCCCACTGATACGTAGAGCCGCCCCCAGACGACGGCACCGTCTTTGCGAAGATAACGCTTTTCCAACACGGCCCTGGAGATGCGGCCGTCCACCACCGGTTGGAGGACCTCCACCTCGCGGGGCAAATCATCGGGATGCGTGATCGCGGCGACGGAAATCCCGCAAAGTTCGTCCGGCTGATACCCGATCATCCGGGCGAATTGCTGATTGCACTCGAGAATGTGTCCGGCGAAATCGCAAATCACGACCCCGACGCAAGCGTTCTCAAATACCCGTTGAAACCGAACGACGGGTTCGCAGGCCGGGTTGCAATTCGCGCACCTCCCCATGCGAGCGGCGGCCGTCCGCAGCCGAGCCGTCAATTCCTCCAGATCGACGGGATCGTAGAGAAAGTCGTCGAAAAGATCGGTCCATAGGTCGGGCGACCTTCCATCGACGTGGGGGCGTGGGCGGATCAGAATCCGCTGCGGGGTCTGCCTGCCGTTCGAGGCCGCGATTCTCGGAATCACGGTTTCCCACTCGGGAAACCGCGGAGCATCCACGATCCAGATGGAAATGTCTTGGGGTAGGTCGGGGAGAGTCGCGTCGCGAGGAGGTCGGGTAATCGAGTGGACGGCCCAGCCCTTGGATTCCAAGGGCAAAAAATAATCCGCTGCCGTGCTCAAGACGGCAATTTTCATGATTCGCCCCAGTTTTCCCCATTTGACGCCCCGGTGATGGGGGCGATCTCGAACAGTAACGATGCCCGCCCGTGCATTGACGGATTTTAGCCTTTTCTCTTGCCAAATAGCAATGCTTTTGGGCTTCCCGTGCCCCGAGGGTATTTTCCGGAGAGACTTCCCGGGCACCCGGGGACGGCCGGTGCCCCTCATTCCCGCGCCTTTGCACGGATTTGACTTCCGTCGGCGCCGGCGAATAATGAAAGACTAACCGATCCCAATTCGTATCGCCCACAAATCCGCTACTTGATCGGAAATCGCTTTTTTCCGGAGAACCACGTCATGGCGGCTCAACCTTTCTCACGTCGGGAATTCGTGCGTCAATCGGGCATCTTGGGGGGGGCCGCGCTGGTCTCGGGAGGATGGCTCTCCGACGGTCGGGCCGCCGCGGCTCAGGAGACCCCGGCGGAGCCTCGCCCCCTACCTCGGCGGACCCTGGGAAGAACCGGTGAGCAATTGACGATCTTTACGCTGGGGACGGCGCCCTGCGGCAATGCCAAGGACATGTCGTTCGAGGACATCGCCAAGGTGGTCCACACGGCGATCGACCTGGGAATCAATTCGATCGACACGGCGCCCGCCTACATCAAGGCCGAGGAAGGTGTGGGACTGGCGATGAAGACACGCCGCAAGGAGGTCTTCCTGGCGACCAAGGTCCCCGCCGATACGGTCGAGGAAGGTGAAAAATCCTTGGCCCGCTCGCTGAAGCTCTTGCAAACCGATTATGTGGACTTGCTGTACTACCACAGCGTGGGCAATCGCAAGGTCGAGGGCGCCCTCGATGCGGAAGGCGTCTTCACCTGGCTCGTGCGACAGAAGGCGGCCGGCAAGTGCCGCTACATCGGGATTTCCGGTCACAATCTGCCGGGGCGTTTCGCCCAATTCCTGGAGACCGGGGAGGTGGACGTCCTCTTGGCGGCCGTGAATTATGTCGATCGCCATACCTACAACTTCGAGGAGCAGGTGCTGCCCATCGCCCAAAAGCACAACGTGGGAATCATCGCGATGAAGGTGCTGGGTGGTGCCGATCCCGCCAAGGGCAGCTACGCCAATCCGCGATCCACGGGGTTGTTGGTCGGGGACAAGGTGGGGCCGGCGATTCGATACGCGCTCAGCCTGCCAGGCGTGTGCAGCGTCAATCTCGGCATCAATAACGTCGACCAGCTTCGACAAGACATCGCCTATTTCTATGAAGACGGCCCGCTCTCCGAGCAAGAGACGGCCGCCCTGTTGGCCGAAGGCAAGACCTTGGCCGAGAAGTGGGGCGCCCATTTCGGCCCGGTTACCGAGCCGTCGCGGAGCTGACCGAGCCGTCCTCGATTGACGCTTTCCGATGGGCGCACCGCGCCGTCCGAGCTACCGGCGATAACGATAATAGGCGGCACACGCGCCTTCGGATGAGACCATCGGCGCCCCGAGCGGATTCTCGGGGGTGCACAGGCGGCCGAAAGCGGGACACTCCGTCGGGCGTTTGCGGCCCTGCAAGACCTCTCCCGCGATGCACTCCGGCGATTCACCCGGCCCCGTCGCCGGGACGTCGAACCGTTGCTCGGCGTCGTAGGCGGCGAACTCTTCCCGCAGCGCCAGGCCGCTTCGCGGGATGACGCCGATTCCGCGCCACGCCCGATCCACCACGCGGAATACCCGCCGCATTTGCTCTTGGGCCGTGGTATTCCCCCGCGGCTGCACGGCCCGCGAATACTGGATGCGGACCTCCGCCCGCGACGACTGCAATTGCTCCACGCATTGCTCGATACCCCAGAGGATATCGAGGGGTTCGAATCCGGTGACCACGATGGGGACGCGAAACCGTTCCGCCAGGGGATGGTATTCCTCGATGCCCATCACCGTGCAAACGTGACCGGCCGCCAAGAATCCTTGCACGCGGCAGTTCGGCGAACTGAGAATGGCCTCGATGGCGGGCGGCACCAGCACGTGGGCGGAGAGGACGGAAAAATTGGCAAGCCCCAGCCGGGCGGCCTGAAAGACGGCCATGGCATTGGCCGGCGCCGTGGTCTCGAATCCCACCGCGAAAAACACGACCTGCCGGTCGGGATGGCGGGACGCCAAGGCCACGGCGTCCAGGGGCGAGTAGACGATCCGCACGTCGCCGCCCTCGGCCTTCACCTCCAGCAAGCTCTTGCGACTCCCCGGTACGCGGAGCATATCGCCGAAAGAGCAGAAGATTACGCCGGGACGAGCGGCAATGGCCAGGGCCTTGTCGATGATTTCGACGGGCGTGACGCAGACCGGGCAGCCCGGCCCGTGAATCAGCGTCAATTCCGGCGGCAACAGCCGATCCAAGCCGTAGCGCAGAATGGAATGCGTTTGACCGCCGCAGATCTCCATCAGCGTCCACGGTTGCCGGACCCGTCTTCGCAGGCCGTCCGCCGTAGCGCGAACGGCCTCCGCGTTTCGATATTCTTCCAGGTATTTCACCAGCGCAATCCTTGTTCAAGCCGGATGCCGGGGGGCGTTGCACACCGATGTTACCGGCCGGATTCTTCTTCGTTTTCCGCCTCGCCTCGTTGCTGCACGGCGACTCGATCCGATTCCACCCCGGGAGATCCGCGTTCGGAATCGTCTTGGAACGGATCGGCGGGGAGCGAGTCTTCGATCTCCCGAATCAGCCGCAGGTTTTCCTCGGCCTCGGCCTCATCCAACCGGCTGATGGCGAATCCGACATGCACCAGCACGTAATCGCCGGGAACCGCTTCCGGGGTATAGGCTAGGCAGATCTCCTTGCGAATTCCGCCGAAATCGACCCGACCGTAGGGCAGGCCGTCGCGCTCAAACGTTTCCAACACCTTTCCGGGAATGCCCAAGCACATGCTTCGTCGTCCTTCGTTATGAAAAAAGCGTGTATCGTCGCGGAATCAGGGTTTTTGTCGTATCCCTCACCGCCATTGCAGATCAGGATTGGGGGACTGCTCCGAGGCCCTTTGCCGCATGCCGGCCAACCAGATCTGGCCCACCGCCAGCCCGCCGTCGCCGGGAGGAATTTCGCGGTGCGTCAACAGTTTCAATCCTTCGTGCTCGGCAAGGCGCCCCACCGATTCCCGTAGCAGGGTATTCTGGAAGCACCCGCCCGACAGGGCAATCGTGCGGCAGCCGAATCTCCGCGCGACTGCGGTTACCGTTTCGGCCAGCCGCGCATGGAAGGCCGACGCCACGGCCGCGGCAGGCAAGCGGTCTTCCCTTGCACGGAGGATGGAAGCGAATAGCGGTCGCCAATCCACGATCCAGGGTTGCGATTCCGCGCCGTCGCCGGAGGCCGCGATGCGACACGCCGCCAAGGGTTGGGGAACCTCCCACGAGCCCGCCTGCCCCCAGTCCTTATGATACGCTTGCCGAAACTCCTCCGCCGCGAATTGCAGCTTCATGGCCGGTTGTCCCTCGAACGAGGCCGTTTCCCCCATACCGAGCAGCACGGCCGCGGCATCGAACAAGCGGCCGACGCTGGACGTCCGCGGGCAGAGCTTACCGGAGGCCAAGAGCCTGAGCAGCACGCGTTGTTCCTCCGGTTGAAACCAATGCTCCAAGGGTTGCACGGCCTCGGGACCCAAGAATTCGTAAAGGCATCCGAGGGCCGACCGGCGGGGCTGCCGTGCTGCGGCGTCGCCGCCGGGCAAAGGGAACGTGGCGAAATGGGCGACGCGTTGGATGCGGTGCCCGTCGAATCGAAAAAACTCCCCGCCCCAGGAGGTCCCATCCGTGCCGTAGCCCGCCCCATCCCAAACCACGCCCAGGACGGGCAGGTCCGGCCCCGTCTCGCCGTGCGAGAGGCTTTGGTTTTCCGCCACGCAAGCGGCAAAATGCGCCTCGTGGTGCTGCACGCGAAGCAGCGGTACCCGAAGCCGGCCGCTCAACTCCTCGGCGAAGCGCGTGGACGCATAGTCGGGGTGCAAGTCGCAGACGAGCAGGTCGGGCGCGGCTTGAAAGAATCGCAGCAAATCCTCCACGGACCGGCGGAACGCGCGGAGGGCGGCCGGCGTGTCCAAGTCTCCCACATGCGAAGCGAGTACGAGGCGACGCCCCATCGCCAGCGCCGGGGCATTCTTGAGGTGCCCGCCCAACGCCAGAACCGTCGGCAGCGGGTCGCGAAGCCGGATCGGACGCGGGGCGAATCCCCGCGCGCGACGGATCGTGCAGGTCCCCAAGGCGTCGGCCAAGACCACCGAATCGTCCACCGGGCGAACGATCGGGCGATCATGGACGAGGAAATCGTCTGCGATGCCGCCCAGTCGCTCCAGGGCCTCGCCGTTGTCGACGGCCATCGGCTCTTCCGAGAGGTTGCCGCTCGTGCACACCAGGGGGCGGTCGACCGCTTGCAGCAGCAAGTGATGCAGCGGCGTGGCCGGCAACATGACGCCGAGGTAGGGATTGCCGGGCGCGACGGATTCGGCGATCGGCGGCCGCACGGATTCGCCTTCCCGGCGTCGCAAGAGTACGATCGGCGCCGCCGCCGAGTGCAGCAAGCGGCGGACCTCTTCGCCGGGAATCCGGCAGTAGCGCTCCGCCATGGCGGCGTCCATGAGCAGGGCGAACGGTTTCTCGGGACGGTGTTTCCGTCGGCGAAGCTCACGAACGGCCGCTGCGTTCGCGGCGTCGCAAATCAATTGAAAGCCGCCCAGACCCTTCATGGCCAGGATGCGTCCCTCCAGAACGCGTCCCGCGGCCTCCCGCAAGGCGGCATCGTCCCTTGCAGAAACGTTGCCCGCCGCATCGCAGAGCGACAGCCGCGGCCCGCACCGCGGGCAGGCGATGGGCTGCGCGTGGAAACGGCGGTCGCCCGGGGCCTCATATTCCTGTCGGCATTCCCGGCACATCGCAAAGTGCTTCATCGCCGTCAACGGACGATCGTAGGGGACGCCTTCCACGATCGACCAACGCGGGCCGCACTGCGTGCAGTTCGTGAACGGGTAGCGGTAGCGACGATCGCGGGGATCGCCGACTTCGCGCAGGCATGCGGCGCACGCGGCCAAGTCGGGAGGAATGGTCGGCGCCGGATCGCCCGCGGCGAGGCTCTCGCGGACCTCGAATTCCCTTTCGGCCGGGCGGGTCGCCGAATCCTCGGTCGGGACCGGTTCCGCGTGAAAGCTCTCGTAACAGGTCCAGGCCGGGAATGCGTGCCGCAGCCGATCTTCAAACGCACGAACGGCGGCATCGCCCCCTTCCACTTCCATCACCACCCGATCCGACTCGTTTCGGACCCAGCCCGAAAGCCCTAGATCGCGTGCCAACCGATACACGAACGGGCGAAAACCGATTCCTTGGACGGTGCCCGTGACCGTGATCCGCAAACGCAAACGCTCTTGAGCGGAAGTGGGATGATCATGCATGGGCCGGATCGGCTCGGTCACGTTGAGGGTTCGTGGTTTCGTTTGGAATCGGCGTGAAGAAAGAACATCGCACGGAACGGTCCGTTAGCTCGAACGCGGCAGCCGCATTCTCCGCGCCGAAAGCGGCAAACGGAGGTGGGCACCGCGCCGACGTCTCGCCCCGATTCGGGCGTCACTGCGCACCCATGTCACCCATGGGGCGATCCCATGCGACAGGTGAATGATGGTAATTATACGGGCAAGTGCGACCCGCGGTTTCTTCGCGGTGCGAGGCCGGGAATAGGAACGCCGTTGTGATGGATCGTATAATCCGTGTTTTCGGGGCGGTCGGAAGAAGTCGCAAGATACGGGTCGGACGCGTTTCGCTCGGCAAGGTCCTCGCGAGGCGGGCGGCGAGATTTGCAGAAGGATGGCACGCATGTGGGACGCGCGCGGATGGCGAGACGTGGTCTCCGGCAAGGACCGCTCCTGGAGGGCCGCCTGTCTCCGTGCGACACTCGCCGTGGCGGAACCGCTGGTGACCGCAGGGGTCTGGTGGCGGAATCGGCGCTACGACCGCGGCCGGTCGGCTATTCATGACGTCGGCGTGCCGGTCATCTCCGTGGGAAACATCACGCTGGGCGGGACGGGCAAGACACCCATGACCGCCTGGCTGTGCCGCTGGTTTCGACGGCACCTCGTTCGCGTCGCCGTGATTAGTCGCGGGTACGGCGCCGAGGCCGGTGCCGTGAACGACGAAGCCGCCGTGCTCGAATCGCAGCTCCCCGACGTGCCGCATCTGCAAAACCCGGATCGCGTGGCGGCGGCCCTTACGGCCGTGGAGGAACTGGCGTCGCAATTGATCGTGTTGGACGACGGCTTTCAACATCGTCGCTTGGCTCGCTCGCTGGACATCGTGATGTTGGACGCCTTGGATCCGTTCGGTCTGGAGCACGTCTTCCCGCGCGGCATGTTGCGCGAACCGCTGGGGAGCTTGGCCCGGGCCGACATTATCGTGCTCTCGCGTGCGGATCAGGTCTCGGCCGAACAGATCGTGCGGATTCGCCGCCAGGTGCTGCGATACGCACCCCATTCCGTGTGGGCCGAGTCCCGCCACGTGCCCACACTGGTGCTTCGGACCGGAACGGAGCCGGCTCCCGCGGAATACCTCCGGGGCCGACGCTTGGCCGCGTTCTGCGGCATCGGCAACCCTGCCGCCTTCCGCAAGACCCTCGGCGACCTGAGCTTGGATGTCATCGCCTTTCGCGAGTATCCCGACCATCACCGTTACCGGCGGGAAGTCGTCGCGGACCTGTCGCGCTGGGCGGCGTCGCACGGTGCCGACATCGTGCTTTGCACGGAAAAGGATTGGGTGAAAATCCAGGTGCCGAGCTTAGGCGGTCTGCCGCTGGCGGCCCTACGGATCGAATTGCAATTCACGGCAGGGCAGGAGGGCGTCGAACGGCGGCTGAACGAGATTCTCGCCAAGGTCGATCGCGAACCGGAGGAGGCGGACGCGTCGGCCGACGCTCCCTGACGACGCTGTGCGACGGCACGCCGCAGCACGCAGCGGCGCAAGGCTTGCCTGACCGTCGAGGCGCAACGCCTATTGGACCGAGTTCAGCGCCACAAGGTACTTGGTTTCGATCGGCGGGGTGATTGCCGAACTCACCGATGGTTGGATGGTGTTCCCGGCAATGACGGTGGTGTAGGCCGCTCCCACCAAGATCTCGGAGAATCGGCCGGGTTGACGCTGCGAATTCGCGTAAATCGTGTTGTTTTGGATGAAATTATCCATCCCGCCGTTGATCCAGATGCCGTACCGTTGATTGTGATGGATGCGGTTGTCGCGGATCACGTTGAAACGGTCGCCGAATTCGCCTCCCAATCCCAAGCCGCCGATCCCGCTGTCGCCGTTGCCGTACAGGTCGTTGCCGACCGCCCACACGGCGAAGTTGTTGTTGCAGTAGTGGAATCCGTTGATGCCGTTGTAGCGGCTCACGTTGTTGAGCCAGATGCCGCCGATGGTGAGGTCGCCGGCCGGGTGCAGGCCCTTTCCCACGTTGTTTTCGGTCAGATTACCCTCGACGCGGATGTCCCAGCCGCCGTTGACCAAGATTCCCTCGCCCCAGCCGCTGCTTTTGAGGCCGAAACCGGCTCCGCGAACGATGGAATCGCGGATGATGGTATCGCGCTCCCAGCCCAAGGCGATACCATCGCGGCGGGAATCTTCCACCACGGCACGCTCCACGAGGTTATCGCGTCCGCCTTCGAAGACGATGCCGGTGGAGAAGGATCGCCGCACTTGAACGTCCCGCACGATGGAGTTTTCGGTGAAGCGGAGATGGAGGACCGCGTCCGCCAACGCCCGCCATAGGGTGTAGCTCGCCGCTGTGTTGCCGTCGAGAGCCAGGTTTTCCACGACTACATTTCGGATCGGCGCACCGTCGTTCGTCCGCGCGGTGCGAACGAGCGCGAAGAGATTGGCGGCTTCGGCGGCTCGGGCGGGCGAGAACACGGCGTCGCCGTCCAAGGGACGATCCAGGACCAACCGATCGCCGAGAATGCCCGCCACGCGGCGATAGACCGGCGACTCGGCCCCGCTCATGAAGAGTCCGATCTCGTCGCCGATGCGAAACCCGGCGGTGGATTGCAATTGGATGAGGAGATCGCCGGGCCGCGCTTCGGCCGCCAGCCGAGCACTGACATGCGTCGCTCGAACCAGCGTCGTACCGTCCGGATGCCCTTGCAACGTAACATTGGAATGCAGGACCAGACCCGCGCGGAGAGCGAACGTTCCGGCCGGCAGGATGACGACGCCGCCCTCGTCGGGCAAGGCGTCGATCGCCGCCTGGAAGCCGAGCGCGGCATCGGCGGCATCGTAATAGTCGGCGGCATGGACGACGGTTCGGATCTCGTTTTGATGAATCGTCAAGCGGGCGGCGGAGTTTGCCACGACGTCGTCCGTGTCCAGCCAAGCCTCCTCCGCGGTGAACCGTCGCGTTTGCACGGCCGTACCGGTCTCGGCGAAGACGAAATCGGTCAAGGTCCCGGCGGCCGAAACGGTATCCGCGGCTCGCGAGGAATAGAACTCGGCGCGATCGCTTCCGCCGCTTCCCGCCAGCGCATACACGTCGAAGGTCTCGACGCGGTATTCGAAATCCGGGCCGGCGAGCCGGGTGTAGTACGGCCGCGCGGTGAGGACGTCGTTCCCCGCGGAGTCGTACAACCAGGCCGTATCCTTCCCTCCCGAGCGCGAATAGGCGTGCACGGTTTCGAAAAACTTGACCCGCGTGTAATCGGTCGGCGTGGTCATCGCCGCCCAGTCCGGGCGAGCGGTGAACGTATCATTGCCGGGCGAATCGTAGAAATGGGCGAGGTCGCGGCCGACGTTGCGGGCATAGGCGTGGACGTAACGAAACTGCTGCACCCGTACCGTCGCGGCGTCGTTGAAGAGAGCGGCGTCACCGGGGAATGCCACGAAAAAGTCGTCGCCTGGCGAATCCTCGAGCTGCGCCACGTCGGCCCCGCCGCCCGACTTGACGACCGTCAGACGGTAGCCTGACACCGACAACTCGGCTCCCGGCGTCGTCATTAGGATACCGGAAAGATCGCCGCGAAGATCATCGTTTCCGGTGGAGCCGATCACCAAGGCGGAATCGAATCCGCCGGACGTGCCGACGACCGCAACCTGCGAGAAGAACTTCGCCCGATTGTAAAAGTCGTTGCCGCGAACCACGGATTGAACGGGCTGGAGAGTGGCTTGATCGTCGCCCGGCGAATCGTACAGCGTGGCCGTGTCCCGCCCGCCGTTCCGCGAGTAGGCGTGAATGATACCGGGCCCGATCAAGCGATGGTCGAAACCGTCCCCTTGGATGCGGCCTTCGTTCGGTCGCAATTCCACGCGGTCATCACCGGGCGAATCGATCAGTTCTCCCACCGCGGACCGGGATACCTCCGCGGACACGGACTCGGTTTGGTTGACGGTGACGGTTCGCGTTCCCAGGGAGAGCGTGGCGGTACCGGGGGAAATGGAGACCGATTCATTTCCTCGCGAAGATTGGAGCACGGCCTGATCCCGGCCGGCTCCGCCCAAAAACGACACGCCCGTGACCGCCGTCGGCACCTGGTACGGAATGCCGTTGATCGTGGCGCGGGAGGCGCCGTCCTGATATTCGAAGATGTCGTCGCCGGCGGTACCGAAGAAGGACCAAGTGCCGGCCGTCGTTGTGAGCAAATCGGCTGCGTACAGCACCTCGCCCGGCGCCGAGGCTACGATTTGGAGATAATAGGCCTGTCCCGCCGTGACGGAGGCGTCGATTCTTCCGGAAGCCTCGGCGACCTGAACCGCAGAGCCGCCCGACGCCCGGTATAAACGGACCGTCCCGGAATTCCACGCGGCCGGGTCGCCGGTGGTCCGTAAAGCCGAAAGTACGCCGGTGCGGGCGGCGGTAAACTGATACCACGCATCGCCGGACCCGGTGGGAAGCACGATCCGGGCGAATTCGAGCGTACCGAGATCGACGGGGGCCGCGGAAAGCATCAACTTCGGCTCCAGGGCCTCGAGTCGAAGCTTGCGCGAACTACGGAGAATCGGCTTTCCCCTTCGAAAAGGGGCAAGAGAAGATGGCTTCATGGGACACTCGTAGTTGCTTCGTCACGGATGCAAACCCGGCGGTGAGCCACCCCAACTCCTGCCGGTGCTGTGCGCTCAAATCAACGCGTGCCGACGGACTCCGCCGCCGGAAGCCGTTGAACGCGTGCGCCAACTGGCGCGCCATCCACACTATTGGAACATGAGAAGAATGAGAAGGTTCCAGTTTATGTAAAATATAGGTCATTTGAGGTGGCTGTTTGGGTCGCGGTCACGGGGATTTTCCAAGGGTGGATACCCCGGCTGACCAAAGTGTCCGCAGTCGTTCGTCTCCATAGCTGACCGGAATCGGAGAGAACACGCGGAGTCGGCCGCCCAGGTTCGTGGTATGCATTTCTCGTGCCGCCAAGCCCGGTCAGTGCGCGAGGGTAGCGGCCAATTCGGTTTCTTTTCCCACCCCGGCCCGGGTGAGGGTCTCGCGCACTTCTCATCACCCGCCCGGCTCCCAGGGTCGCGATCCGATTGCCTTGTCGGAGGGAGTTCTTCGTCCTAGAGCCGGCCTGGGCGGGAAACTGTCGCGTCGATTCAGAGTGCGGCGGCCCCGTGGCCTCGCGTCGCTGCGCTTGCCTATGCCCGATGGCTGCGTATCATTAAACGCAATTACGGTAGGTATATTTAGCCATATTTGGGCGGCGGCTTTCGGTCGCCCCACGGCCTACCCGACCAATGGGTGGAGTATCGCACTCAAGGCGTGTTGTTTGTTGGCCACACTAAAAGAGGAGAATGTTGCATGGCGTACACACTTCCCCCGCTACCTTATGCGTACGACGCTTTGGAGCCGCACATCGATGCTCGGACGATGGAAATTCACCATACCAAGCATCACCAGGCCTATATCACGAACTTGAACAAGGCCGTGGAGGGGACGGAGTGGGAAAAGCTGTCGGTTGAGGATTTGGTCGCGGCGATTCATCGCGTTCCGGAATCGATTCGCACCGCCGTCCGCAATCACGGCGGCGGTCACGCCAATCATTCGCTGTTCTGGACGATTCTCGGCCCGAACGGCGGCGGCGTCCCGCAGGGCCGTTTGTCCGCGGCAATCGATCGCGAATTGGGCGGCTTCGACAAGTTCCGTGAAGCCTTCACCAAGGCGGCGATGGGCCGATTCGGAAGCGGTTGGGCTTGGCTTTCCGTGGATCCCAACAAGAAACTGGTGGTCGAGGACACCCCGAATCAGAACAGCCCGTTGATGCACGGCAACATCCCCATCTTGGGCGTGGACGTGTGGGAGCACGCGTATTACCTCAAGTACCAGAATCGCCGGAACGAGTACGTCGAGGCGTTCTACAGCGTCATCAACTGGGGTGAGGTGCTCCGCCGCTATGAGGCGGCTTTGACGCAGGCCACGCCGGAGTCGGCCAAGCATCCGCTTCAGAGCGATTCCTGACGCCCGCCCACGAGTCGCATCGACTCGACCCGACGAAAAACGCCGCGAGAGACCGGGAAAGGTGCTCGCGGCGTTCTTTTCTGCCGGGCCGTGAGACGCAAAGCCGAAGAGCGGACAACCCCGTCGGTTTCCACGCCGGGCGATTGCAGCGTTAGGGACTTGATTCGGTCAAATACGGTGACAGCACGCTTTTGAGTGCGTCCCCGGCGAGATCGTTCTTTCCGAAACCGGTCGCGGCGCCCAATGCGACGGCCTGCCGTTGATATTCGGGGTAATTGGAGATCAACATCACCGGAATCGCGGCAAGCTCCGCCGATTGCTTCATCGCCGCGATCAAGTTCAACCCCGACTCGCCGGTCGCATCGAACATCCGATTGACCAGGACGAGATCAAACGGCCCCTCGGACAGCATCGCGAGGGCGGTGCTGTGATCCGCCGCCGTGCTGATCTCAACGTTGAACCAGGCGGACAATCGCTGCGCTATGCGGGCATTGTCCCGGCCGCAATTGCCGACCGAAAGTACGCGCTTGCTCAAAGCAGAACTTCACCGGAAAGAAGGGGCGTGGGGTACGAATCGGCTGTTCGAACGATACTTTCCGCAGGCGTCTCGCCGGCGCCGTGACCGCGCTCAAGCGGCAATGGCGTTCTCGAGCGCGCGTTTCAAGTCCTCCTTGGATCGGGCACCGATGAACTGATCGACGACCTGCCCGCCCTTGAAGACCATCAGCGTAGGAATGCTGGTGATGCGGTACCGCATGGCGATGTCTTGGCAATCATCGACGTTGACCTTGCAGACCAGGGCTTTCCCTTGGAATTCGCCGGCCAGTTGCTCGACGGCGGGGGCGACCATCCGGCACGGACCGCACCAGGGCGCCCAGAAGTCGACCAACACCGGCACGTTGGATTGCAGCACGACCGAATCAAAATCCGACGACGAAAGCTCTTTTGCCAAACCCATGATCTGACCGTCCTCATTCCTTGACTTCGTAATTGTCCGCGATTCGTCCCACCCGGCCCGCACACTTGCCGGTCCTTTGATTATAGGAGGGCGTCCCAGCGGGTCAACGGAAGCGACCGACCGGGGGAGCCGTGGACGGCGAGGCCGGCCGCCACGGCGCGAGGTGCTTGCACCGCACCGCATGCTTTGCAATTTCGGCTGTGCGCGTTGCATTCCGCATGGCCGTGTAGTTTAATGAAGCCGACGTGGGGCGAGCCGAATCCTTCCCCCTTGGCCGTTCGGTGACGTTCGGTTCTCGCCCGCCCGGAATGTCGGATCAGCGTACTCTCCCATTCATTGCGAGGAAAAGCCATGACCCGCCCCAATCGCCGAACCTTCCTGAAGACGGCGGCCGCCGGAGCCGCGTTCACCTTTGTGATCTCCGATTCTCGTCGCCGGGTGCTGGGCGCCAACGAGACGATCCGCGTCGGCGTGGCCGGGATCAACGGACGAGGCGGCGCCCATATCGACGCCTTCGCCGCCATGCCCGATGTGCAGGTGACCTACCTTATCGACCCCGACAGCCGGCTCTTTGCCAAGCGGAGCGAGCAGGTTCAAAAACGCGGCGGCAACACGCCCCAGTGCGTGCAGGATATCCGCGCGGCGTTGGAGGACAAGAATCTCGACGCCGTCTCGATCGCCACGTGCAACCATTGGCATTCGTTGATGACGATTTGGGCGTGCCAGGCGGGTAAGGACGTGTATGTGGAAAAGCCGTGCAGCCACAACGTCTTCGAGGGGCGCAAGTGCGTGGAGGCCGCCCGCAAATACGGCCGCATCGTCCAGCACGGCACGCAAAGCCGCTCCAGCGCGAGTTGGGCCAGACAGGTTGCGGCGGTCGCTTCGGGGAAATACGGCAAGCTGCTGATCTCCAAGGGGTACTCCAGCAAGCCGCGCTGGACCATCGGTTTCAAGCCCGACACCGACCCGCCGCCGGAGTTGGATTACAACCTCTGGCTCGGTCCCGCCCCCGAAATGCCCTTCAACGGCAACTTGGTGCACTACAATTGGCACTGGTTCTGGGAGACCGGGAACGGTGAAATCGGCAACCAGGGCGTTCACCAAATGGATATCGCGCGCTGGGCGATCCCGGGCGCCACGCTGCCCGATTGGGTCATCAGCGCGGGCGGGCGCTACGTCGATGAACCCGACCGCGGCTGGAAGGATCAAGGCCAAACCCCCAACATGCAAGTCACCGTGATGGGTTTCGGCGACGTCCTCTTGCTGTTCGAAGTGTTGGGCCTGGTCGGCAAGGAAGGCCCCGGCGGCAAGAAGTTCGAGCCTAAAGTAGATAACGAATTCTACCTCACCGAAGGCGTGATCCGCGGCGGCAAGTTCTATCCCCACGGCAAGGAGGAGGGGGAGAATCTGGAGAAGATCGACGTCACCATGGGGCCGGGCGATCAGTTCGAGAACTTCATCGCCTGTGTCCGTAGCCGCAAGGTCGAGGAGCTGCACGCCGACATCGAAGTGGCCCACTATTCGGCGGCCTTGTGTCACCTGGGGAACATCTCCTATCGACTAGGCTCGGAGGTCTCCTTCGCCGACGCCGCCAAGGCCCTACCCGACAACGAGACGGTAGCCGCCTCCTGGAAGGCGCTGGAGGAGCACCTGGCGGGGGCCCTCGGCGTGGACTTGGCCTCCATGAAATGCACCGTGGGACCGAAGTTGGCCTTCGATCCCGGCCGGGAACGCTTCCGCGACAATGCCGCGGCCGACCGGCTGTTGACGCGCGACTATCGCGCCCCCTTCGTGGTGCCGGAATCGGTCTGACCGGGGCCTTGCCGCCGCAAGGTGGAGAAGTCTTCGGCCGAACGAGCCATAATGGAGATGGAACGCGGCGTGGGTGCCGTGCTCCGTCTCCCATCCTATTTTCCCGCGTCCCGATCGCGCGGGCGCTGCGAGCATGGCCCGTTTGGAAGATTGGATTCGCGAAGCCTGCGACACCTTGGACCGCTGCATTCGTCGCGGCGAATCCAGGCGCGTGGAGGATCTGCTGGCTTCGCATCCCGAGGACCGTCCGGCTCCGGAACTGTTGCTGGAGCTGATCTATACCGAGTTCGTCGCCCGGCACGAGGCCGGCCTCAACCCCGATCCCGAGGAGTATTACGCTCGGTTTCCGGAGCTGGTCGAAGACCTCCGCGAGCTGTTCTTCGTGCACCGGATCGTGCATGCCGAGGACGGCGTATCGGAAGGAATTTCGGAGAGCGAGACCGCACCCTTGGACGAAGCGGCGGCGAGCGACCGGCGCCGATCGCGGAGGACGCCCCGGTTCTAGCCATGCTCGGCCGCTACGCCCTGCTGGAGGTCATCGGCGAGGGGGCGACGGCCAAGGTCTACAAGGCACGGGACACGCAGCTCAAGCGTTTGGTGGCCGTCAAGATATTGCCGCGGAGCGACGCGACGCGAAAGGGGGCCGCGCCGCAAGAGGCGGAGGCGGCCGCCGCCCTCCGGCATCCCAACATCGTCCAGGTGTACGAGGTGGGCGAGACCGACGACTGCCGCTATGTCGTGATGGAGCTGTTGGAAGGGGGCACCCCGGCCGATCGGCGAGGACAGCCCTGGAAACCCCGCCAGGCCGCCCGGCTGGTGGAAAGTCTGGCCCGGGCCGTCCAATTCGCCCACGATCACGGGATCGTCCATCGTGACCTCAAGCCCGCCAACGTCCTGCTCGATCACGACGGCACGCCGAAGATCAGCGACTTCGGGTTGGCGGTTCGATTGGAGCATGGTCGGGCCGCCGCCCGCGAATGGTTGGTGGGCACGCCGGCCTATGCCGCCCCGGAGCAGATTTGGGGGCCGTCGGAGGCGGACGGTCGCGCGGCGGACGTGTACGGTTTGGGGGCGATTCTTTACGAGCTGCTGACGGGCCGCCCGCCGTTCCGCGGCCGAAATGCCATGGAGACCATGCTCCTGGTCAAGAAGACCGAACCGGTCTCGCCGCAGAGGCTGCAACCGCATCTGCATCGCGATCTGTCGGTGATCTGCCTGAAGTGCCTGGAGAAGGATCCTGGCAAGCGTTATCCGTCGGCCGCCGCCCTGGCCGATGATTTACGGCGCTTCCTGGAGGGGCACGTGATCACGGCCCGGCCCGCCGGTCCCCTGGAACGCGCCGCCAAGTGGTTTCATCGCAATCGGACTGCGGCCTCGGCGGGAACGATCGCGGCCTTGTTGTTGGGCGGACTGGCCCTCACCTGGCGATGGTACGAGTCGCGGCTGGAACAGGAGATGCACGGCAAGGCGGTCCTGGCCGAGATGACGGCCCGGCAGGAGCAGGTCCTTCGCTCGCAGCAGGATTTTGCGCGGCAACAGCGCTACGCCGAAGCTCTATCTCAAGCCGGGCAATTGTTAATCGATAACCCGGGCGCGGCGGAGGCCGTCTTGCACGACGCCGAGCTGTGTCCCGAGGACCTCCGCGATTTCGCCTGGCGATTGCTCGAGCGCCTGGCCTCGGCGGGCCGCATGAGCTGGGACCTCTTCCCGGTGCGGTCGGACGATACTGCGGAAGGCGAGGCGGCGACCGTTTCTCCGGCGGATGATACTCAGCCGGTAGCCCACACGGCGGGACGGCCTGATCATACGATTGTCCGGTTGGTCGCCTCCCCGGACGGCCGGCGGCTGGCCCTCGGATGCGCGGACGGCACCGTTCTCCTTTGGGACGCGGAGCGGCGGCTCGTCGCGGCCGAGACGCGGATCGGAAAGGGCGCGGCGGCTCTGGCGTTTTCGCCCGACGGCTCCGCCTTGGCCGCGGCGGGCGACGGCGACGAGGTGACGCTGTGGTCGGTGCCGGAACTGAAGCTCATCCGCCGATGGAACGCGGCCGCCCAAGCCGTTCATGGTCTGGTCTTCACAAGCCGAGGCGAGGGCCTGTTGGCGGCCACGGATGCCGGTTTGCGAGCCGCCTCCCTGGGCGGGGAAACCGGCGATACGGTGGACGGCATCATGCGAACGCTGCGAGTGGACCTGGGGACGTTCGTCAGCGACCGCCGCCTGTGGGGAGCAAGACCGACCCTTCGCCCGCCGCGGAACTTTCAGCCCGACTTGACATGTTTGGCCGTCGACCCCGAAGAGAAGTCCGTCTTTTGCGGCACGGCGGGAGGGCGTTCCTTCCTGCTTTCGTGGCCCAAATTGACGTTGACCGCGGTGTTTCGAGAATTCAATGAGCCGGTGTCGGCCGCCGCGTTTTCCCCCGACGGCACGTTGCTCGCAGCGGCCTCGGGGTCCAGCGTTTGGCTCTATCAACGCCGCACCGGAGTGTCGCGCTATTTGCGGGAGGCCCATTTTCGCCCCATCGTGGCGATGGCCTTTTCTTCCGACGGGAAGCAATTGCTGACCTGCGGTCAGGACTCGACGGCCCGGCTTTGGGATGTGCGAACGCTTGCCCCGTTGAGGCGGTTTGCGGGTCAGTCGGGCCATCCCGTGCAAGGGCTGTTCGCGCCGGACATGAGCAGCCTTTGGACGGCCTGTCGCACCGTCCTGACACAATGGGATCTGACCCGCGGCGAAATGCCCGCAAGCTTGGGCGGAGGCAGCGGCGGCGTGCGTAACTATCTTCCCGATCGCCAGGGAAAACGGCTGCTGCTGTTGGAGGGGTTGGTTCCACGCGACGCGGCCATCACGCTTTGGGACCTTGCCGGCGGGACGCGGCTGGCCACCGTCAAACAATCAGGGTTGGGGCCGCCCGCCATGGCACTTGCTGCGGACGGCGATTGGCTGGCGGTCCTCGCCCGCGACCGTCAGATCGAAATCCGCGATGCGGAGACCCTCAATCTGCGCCGCACCGTGATGCTGCCCGATGCCGCCCCGGTGGCGCTGGTGCTTGCTCACCCGACGTCCAGTGAATTGTGGATCGCCGATCGCCGCGGCCGCCTTTATCGCTGTCGGATCGTCGGGACGGAAGAGACCCCGGTGGAGGAGTTCGAACAGCCGGCTTCGCCCGCGGTCGAGGTGACGGCCATGCAATTCGCCCCCGGCGGTCGGTACTTGGCGGTCGGAACGGCGGACGGCCGTATTCGTCTCTGGGAGCTGGAGAGTCGGAAACCGATCTCCGCCCTCCTAGGCCCGGGCCCGGTGGGAGCCTTGGCCTTCAGCCCGGACGGTGAAACCCTTGCCGCGGCGGCCGCCGAAGGGTCGGCCATTTGCTTGTTGCGGGCCGGCGATTTGGCCTTGCTCCAGCGCTGGGCCGAGGTCCCCGGTTTCATCACGTCCCTGGCGTTCACCCCGGACGGCGAGGCGTTGATCTCCGGTACTCCGCCGGATCCTTCGGGCCGGGTGGAAGTTCGGGTTTGGAACGTCGTGTCGGGGCGTTGCCACGCCGTATTTCCCGACTTCGCCGGACCGATCCATTTCTCCGCCGGGGGGGATCTGATGTTTACGCTGGACGCCCGGCGGGAACCGCGGATTTTGCCCTTGGAATAGAGGGATATCGGGTCGGGCGGGGGCACACGGCCGGCCCGGCCGCGCCCCTTTCGGTCCCTTGACCCCACAGGGCGGTTGCCGTAAAAGTAAGGTTTTACGCCCCTTATCGACCACCGGTCGCGTCCCGCGGTGGGGCCGGCCCCACCGCATCCCTCCCGGCTCGGTCGCGATTCACCTTTCGTTAGATTGAGGAAACCTGTCATGCCCAAAGTCGTCGTGCTCGATCCGTTGTCGCCCGAGGGTCTCAAACTGCTGGATGCCGCCGGCTCGATCGACTACGAGGTGCGGACGGGTCTGAAGGGCGAGGACTTGCGCAAAACGCTGCAAGAGTTCGACGGCGCGATTTGCCGTAGCGGCGTCAAAATCACCGCCGAGGTGCTGGAGGGCAACACGCGGCTGAAGGCGATCGTTCGGGCGGGAGTGGGTGTGGACAACATCGACTCCGCCGCCGCCACGCGGCTGGGTATTGTGGTCATGAACACCCCCGGCGGCAACACCGTCGCCACCGCCGAGCACACGATCGCCTTGATGCTGGCCCTTTCCCGCAATCTTTTCCCGGCCTATCAAAGCCTGCTGGAGAAGAAGTGGGAACGCGGCAAGTTCATGGGGACGGAATTGGCGGGTAAGATGCTGGGCGTGGTCGGGCTGGGCCGCGTCGGCCAGGCCGTCGCCGAACGCGCCCTCGGCCTCAAGATGCGCGTCATCGGCTTCGACCCCTTCCTGCCGGAACACCGCGCCAAAGAGCTGGGCATCACCACCTGCAAGAATCTCGACGAAATGTTGCCCGAGGTCGATTACCTCACCGTCCACACCCCACTCAACGATCAGACCCGCAATCTGATCGACCGCCCCCAAATCGCCAAAATGCGGAAAGGCGTCCGCCTGATCAACTGCGCCCGAGGCGGCATCTATAACGAAGAGGCCCTATTGGAGGGGTTGGAGAGCGGGCATCTCGGCGGCGTGGCCCTGGACGTCTATCCCAAGGAGCCGTGCACGGAAAATCCCCTCTTCGGCCGCCCGAACGTCCTCTGCACGCCGCACCTCGGCGCCAGCACCGAAGAGGCACAATCCAACGTCGCCGTGGAGGCCGTGGAACTGCTGGTCGATTTCTTCACCACCGGCGCGGTCCGCAATTCCGTCAACATGGCGCCGCTCGATCCGAAGACGTTGGAGGGGCTGCGAGGTTATCTCGACCTGGCCTACCGCATGGGTCTGTTCATGGCGCAACTCGACCGCAATCCGCCGCAGCGGTGCAAGCTGCGTTTTCAGGGCGAGGTGGCCTCCCGCGACACCCGGCTCCTCTCCTCCGCCTTCGCCGCCGGACTGCTGTTCCAGGCCTTGGATCAATCGGTGAACCTGGTGAACGCGGAAATCCTGCTGCGGCAACGCGGGATCGAGTTGGCCGAGGAGAGAAGCGCCGAGGTCGGCGACTTTTCCGCCCAGATCACCGCGGAAGTGGTGCGGCAAGACACAACCTCGATCCTAGGCGGAACGGTTTTCGGCAAGTCCCTGCCGCGGCTCGTTCAAAAACGGCATTTTCGCCTGGAAAGTCCGCTGGAAGGCATCATGCTGATCATGTACCACCGGGATGTCCCGGGGGTGATCGGCAAGATCGGCGAGATCATGGGGCGGTTCAACGTCAATATCGCCTTCCTCTCGCTGGGCCGGGCCGATAACAAACCCGGCGGCGAGGCCATCGGCGTCTTGGCCTTGGACTCCTATCCCCCGGCCGAGGCCCTCAGCGAACTGCTGAAGCTCGAACCGATCCACAAGGTCACCGTGGTCCAGCTTCCTCCGCGGGGCGAATTGCCCTCCTGGCTATCAGTGGGCGTTCCCCGGGAGTGACGCCGCTCCCTGTTCCGGATGAAGCGTCGGCGGCCGCCGCTCGGTCCGGTTCCTGAAGGCGGGCAGGCGATGCGGCCATGCGTCAAAAGTACAAGTCTCGCTGGTCCGTCTCCCGGATGCGGCGGAGGCGTTCCAGTAGAGCCGTCTTCCGCGCCCCCTCCGGGATCTTCGCCAATTCCTCTTCGATCAGACGCAGTCCGGCCTCATAAGTTTCCCGGGAACCGTAATCGACCAGATACTCCATCAGCGTGGTCAGGGCGTTGGGGGTGCAGAACTGCTGGATGAAACCGGGGATGGCGAACTCCATGAAGTGCTCGCCGGTCCTGCCCAACCGGTAGCAAGCTGTGCAAAAACTGGGGATGTATCCGTCCACGATCAGTTGTCGCAGCACGTCGTCGAGCGACCGCAGATCGCCCAGCTCGAACTGTTCCCGCTCCAGAACCTGGGCATCACCCGCCTCCGTATAGCCGCCCAATTCGATTCGGCTGCCGGCGTCGATTTGCGAAACGCCGAACTGCATGACCTCGCTGCGCAACTCGGCCGGTTCCCTCGCCGTCAGAATCAGGCCCGTGTACGGCACGGCCAAGCGGAGGACGGCGATCAACCGCTTGAAGTCCGCGTCGGCCACGCGGTAGCGTTCGTCCAGCCGAACGCCCGCCGCGGGGCGCAAGCGCGGAAAGCTGATGGTGTGCGGCCCCACGCCGTAGCGGCTCTGCAAGAATAGCGCATGTTCGACCAGGCCCAGCACCTCGAATTTCCAGTCGTAGAGGCCGAACAGCGCGCCGATTCCCACGTCGTCGCAGCCCGCCTCCATGGCCCGGCTGAGGGCATCCAGCCGCCACAGGTAATCGCCCTTGCGCGTGCCCCGCGGATGGACTTGCGCGTACGTCTCATGATGGTACGTTTCTTGGAATATCTGATAGGTGCCGATACCGGCTGCTTTGATCTCGGCGAAACCGGCGTGATCCATGGGCGCGGCGTTGATGTTGACGCGGCGGATCGAGGCCTTAGGACGCCGCGTCTCGTACACCGTACGGACGGAGTCGGCGATGAAGCTCGGCGAATATTCCGGATGCTCACCGAAGACCAGAATCAGCCGCTTGTGACCGCGATCGAGCAACGCCTCCGTTTGCCGGCGGATATCCTGGGACGAGAGCGTCCGCCGCCGGACCTCGCGGTTGCTCCGCCGAAAGGCGCAGTAGGCGCAATCATTCGTGCACTCGCTGCCGATGTACAACGGGGCGAAGAGGACGATTCGATTCCCGTACACATCCCGCTTCAAGCGGCGTGCGGCGTCAAAAATCTCCTCGATCAGGTCGGGGCTCTCGGCGTTCAGCAGGGCGGCCGCCTCCTCGACCGTCAAGGCTTCCTTGTGCAGGCTCTTGGCGATGATCTCGCGGACGCGTCCCGGCTCGGCCGGTCGGGCCAAAAGGCCGTGCAGCTTGGGTTCGTCGATGAAATCCGCGGCGGTGCTGCTGAGTTGCCGCCGAATGGTGGAGGAGGACATCTGCGAGGACCTTTGGGATCGGAATCAGTTCTTGCCGTGTTCGTGGGGCGGTGCGGCCTACCGGCAGATCGCACGCCTTCAGGCGGAGGAATCGGGTCGATCGGGACCGCCCGTTCGCGCGCGGTAGTTGGGCGCCGAGCCCGGCCCGCGACCGATCGGACGCCCCAACCCTTCAATCCGCGAACGCAGGCAGACGTGGCACGCCTCGGCCGACTCTTGAATGCAGGCCTTGTTCGGGTAGATTTCGTAGAACACCCGATAACGCGGCGGCGTCAGGTTCGGCATCACGATGTTCGCACCGCGGACCAGCCCCAATTCCCGGCCGCGCCCGCGATTGAGCGTCGCCAGGGCGGTCGTGCTGGGGATGTTCGCCCGAGGACATAACAGCCGCGTCAAAGCGATGGTTTTGTACGTCATCAGCTCGTTGGCGGGTACCTGGTCGCCGTCCGGGACGAGGACGCGGAAATTCGAGTCGGCCAGGGGCGTACGGGGGTGCAGGATGAAAGGCCCCACCCCGATCATGTCGAGGTCCAGCTCGCGAAACATCAGCAGGTCGTCGGCCAAATCGGCGTACGTCTGGCCGGGGATGCCGATCATCACACCGCTGCCGACCTCATAACCCAAGGCCCGCAACCGCCGCAACATCTCGATCCGCGTTTCGCGCTCGTCGCCGCGGGGCGGATGGTACGCGCGGTAAAGATGGGGATTGGAAGTCTCGAAGCGGAGCAAGTAGCGATCGGCGCCCGCCTGCCTCCAGGCCGCCCAATCCTCCGGGCTGCGCTCCCCCAAGCTGAGCGTGACCGCCAGCGGAAACGACTCCTTGATCCGGCGCACTAATCGGGCGATCATCTCGCGGCTCAGCAGCGGGTCTTCGCCGGACTGCAACACGACGGTACCGTAGCCCATCGCATGGGCTTGCCGAGCACAGGCGAGAATCTCCTCCTCGCTCATCCGGTATCGGGTCAGTTCCGTATTCGGTGCTCTCAATCCGCAGTAAGCACACAGCCGAATGCAATAATTGGAAATCTCGATCAGCCCGCGGAGGTGCACTTCTCCTCCGACGCAGGCCTGGCGGACCTCATCGGCGGCATGCCACAACTCCTCGAGCCGCGCGGGATTCTCCTCGCGGAGCCAGCCCGTCAGGGCTTCCCGGGTCAAGGGTTCCAGCGATTGCAAGACGGCCGACGAAGGCATGGTAAAAAACGGGTTTGGGTTGCCGCTAAACTCAAGCCGACCCCGCGTTGGCGGGATCCGGGGACGTTTGCCTCGTCTATTATACGGCTACGGTCCCTATCAGGTGCGGCGAAACGAACCGGCGGTCTTCTCGCGGCCGGCAATTCCGTGACTTGCGCATTGCGCCCACTTGATTTCGAGTCGCGAAACGGCCTGGGCGCCGCGGATTGCCTGCGAGCCGCCGGTGTCAGGGGACGGTGAAACGGCGGAGACAATCGCCTGGATCCACCGAACGAGCAGACGGCGAAACCGCCTACCCCAAACCGTCGCCGAGATTTCCGGACGGCGAATGATGACACGATTTCTGATGTTCGTAGAGTCTGGCAAATTTATTGACAAATCCGGAGAAGAAAAATAGAATCAAACCGGGGTGGAAGGTGGGCGAAGCTCCTAGTCGTCTTCCCGTTTGGGAATCGGTTTCTTGTTCCAACCTTGTAGAGGAGTGGACGCCATGCGCAGGCTCCGTCGTTTGTGGCGAAGGTTCCCCCTAGGGTTTACCCTGGTGGAACTCTTGGTGGTGATCGCCATCATAGGGATCTTGATTGCCTTGCTT
>FWPV01005307.1_pt1 | contig 25987 bp, 23 predicted proteins | sample 2228371 | NCBI WGS metagenome assembly FWPV01 (sample SAMEA103939776, study PRJEB20133) | metagenome
ACTGCTGGCTTTGTTCTTGCTGCTCCTGGCCGCGGCCCGCCCGGTGGCCAGCCCACCCTTGCCCACCAACAAGGCCGCAATTGTGCTAGCTGTGGATACCTCGCGCTCCATGCTGGCATCGGATCTAAATCCTAGCCGCCTGGAAGCGGCCAAGGCCACGGCGCGCAAGTTTATCGAGCTGGCCCCTCCCACGACCCAGATCGGGCTGGTCAGCTTTTCCGACTCGGCCTCGGCTCTGGTGATGCCGACTACCGATCGGCAGAAACTCCTCGAGGCCATAGAGCGGCTCAAGCCAGCCCAGAACACTTCCATTGAGAATGCCATCGTTACTGGGGTGCGAATGTTGCCGGGACGCCGCGAACTGAAGCCCCCAGCCGAGCTACAGCCGCCAGGTTTGCAGCAGACCGACCCCTTGCAAGGGGTGCCCGACCTGCCGGTGCCCCAGGCCCAGACCCCCAAAGATTTGCCGCCCGGGAGTGTGGTCATACTTTCGGATGGGGCATCCAATGTGAGCACCAATCCGGGGTTGCCAACCCGCAACACCCTCGAGATCGCGGCCCGCTTCGCCAGGGACAACAACGTCAAGCTCTTCACCTTTCCGATGGGGCAGCCAGGGGGTACGGTAGCGCAGATCGAGGGGCGAAACTACTACATTCCCTTCGAGCCTAGAAACCTCGAGCAACTGGCCCAGGTCACGGGCGGCAAGAACACCTTTCCGCCAACCGAGGATGCGCTACGAGCGATCGTCAAAGAGCTGGGCACGGTGATTCGGTGGGAAGGTACGCGAACTGAAATTTCCTCCTTACTTTCGGGGCTGGCTGCATTGCTGATGATTCTGGCTGCCGGCCTGAGCCTGCGCTGGCAGCGTCGCGTACCGTAGGAGGTTCGACTCGTGGGTTTTTTCGCTCCCTGGAACCTGCTGGCCCTGCTGGGCCTCGTAGCCCTCGCTTTGTTGTACTGGCGATTGCAAGGCGGGCGCTCCAGCAGCCATGTTTGGTATCCGGGGGCTGGACAGATGGGCAGCATGGCACAAAAATCCATCTGGCTTTACTTGCCTGCAATTGGCTTTTTTCTGGCCCTGGCGACTGCCATGATCGCCACGGCCCGCCCCACGCTGCGCTTGATGATGCCTGAGAACCTGGCCGGGGTGATGCTGGCCATAGAGAATGGCTGGTCTATGCGTCAGACCGATATTGCCCCCAACCGTATGGTAGCGACTCAGCTTGCGGCCAGGGCGCTGGTCGAGAAGCTGCCGGCCCAGGTCAAGGTAGGGGTGGCTACCTTCTCGGGCTACGGAACCCTGCTCCTGCCTTTGACCACAGACCGCCGCCAGTTTCGTGAAGCCATAGACCACCTCGACCTGGGTGGGGGCTATTCTTTTACCTATGGTTTGCAGGTCGCCCTCGAGGCCTTACCTGCGAGCCTGCCCGAGGGGGTGAGCCCTGGCGTGATTGTGCTATTCTCTCATGGTCACGATGTATCCGGTAACGACCCACTCAAAATTGCTGATGAAGCACTGCGGCGCGGCATCCGGGTACATGCCGTTGGAGTCGGGACGCATGGGTACAATTTCGACGAAGAGATGCTCAAAAAGGTAGCCGACCGTACCGGAGGCCGCTATTACCCCATCTTTTCCGCCAGCGATTTGAACAATGCCCATGCCGACCTGGGTCGGGTGCTGGGCTGGCGGCTGCAGACCGTTGAGGTGAGTGGTCTTTTGAGCTTGCTGGCAGCATTGCTGTTGTGTTTTAGCCTGGGCTGGGTGGCTTTGAAGCGACAGGTGGTCTGAATGGTTTTTTTGTGGCCCTGGGCCCTGGGTCTATTGCTGCTGGTTCCCCTGCTGGTCTGGTTATACTGGCGCGGCCTTCGACCGCCCGCCGAGTCGGTGGTGCTGTACCCGGATGTGGCGACGCTGGCACGGGCCTCGAGGCAAACCCGCAACTGGCGGCAGCACCTCTCATCGGGATTGTATTTGCTGGCGCTAATCATGGCCCTTATTGCTGTGGCCCGCCCCACCCTACCGGTACTGCAGGCCGACCCTCGTGCAGCGGTGGTGCTGGCGGTGGATATCAGCCGTTCGATGCAGGCTACCGATGTCAAGCCGAACCGCTTTGAAGCCGCTCGAGCAGCTTTGCGAACCTTTATTCGCGAGCTACCGGATGGTATGCGGGTCGCCCTGGTGACGTTTTCCCGCGATGCTCAACTGGTTGTACCCCTCACGACCGACCGGGTACGCTTGCTGGAGGCGGTGGACTTCCTGAGCTTGAACCTGGGAACCGCCATAGGCGATGCCATTCTGGAAAGCATAACCGCCTTACCGCCGCTGTCTGAACGCATAGAGGCCCCAGACCCAAAAAACCTGGCGACCATCATCCTGCTAACCGATGGTCGCAGCCTGGCCGGAGTGGATCCGGTGGAAGCTGCCCAGGAGGCCGCCCGTTTGCAAATTCGGGTTCATGCGATTGGCATTGGTCGAACCACCGTTGGCCCTGTACCAGGTCTGCCGGAACAGTATGCGCTGGCTGCACAGTTCGACGAAGAGGCGCTTAAGGAGATTGCCCGGGTGGGAGACGGGCAGTATTTCTTTGTGGACTCGGCAGGTAAGCTTAAAGAAGTCTACCGCAGCCTGACCCGGCAGATGACATGGCGAATCCGCCAGGATGAAGCAACTGCTCTTGCCTCGCTGCTTGCCGGTGCCTTGCTCGTGCTGAGCCTTGGCCTGTCCCAGTTGCGACGCAGAGTTCAGTAGGGGCTGTTTGCGCGAACCAGCGGTTCGTGTCGCTGGGACAACTTTGCATAGTGTGGACGTTGAAGCCTCGATAACCTCAGGCCTCAGCGCTGTTGCTGGAAATTGAGCCTTGCCGCATCAGGGTCTGGACGAGCTCGAGCCTCCCCACCAGCGAGGAGGCCTCGAGCAAGGCTTGCCGGTCCAGGGCCGGAACCCGAAGGTTCACACACAAAAACGAAGCCTGATACAAAGGGTCGTCGGGCAGGTTGGCGATGGCCTCCTCGAGCGCCTGCGGGTCGGCCACCCCGGCTACATAGCCCCGAAAGGTCTCCATGGCGTCCCAGGCGGCCACAATCTCCTCGCTGCGGGCGCTGCGCTCCAGGGGAAACGGAACGTCCAGGGTGGTCTGGTAGAGGTTTTTTTCGAACACGCCCACTCCCTCCACACGGCAGCGCTCACCTCCCCGGCACACAATGTTGAAGGTTCCATCGGGGTTTTCCGAAGCTGCCAGCAGATCCACGTAGCCCCCTACCTCGCGGATGCCGGTCTCGGTAGCCAGGGTTATTACAAAACGCCGCTGGTCTTCACTTTGGGCCAGCAAATCCCGCACCATCTGCTTGTAGCGTTCCTCGAAGATGTAAAGCGGGATGAGCAAACCCGGAAAGACCACCGTTTCTGGAAGAGGGAACAGGGGCAGTCGCTTCACAAAAACAGCATACGCAGGGTGCAGGTGAGGATGCAAAATAGCAAAGCAGAAGGGCTTGCCCTACCGACCTCGAGGCGGGTGGGGTCGCTTGCTGGTGAAGGCTGTCCTGGCCAGCAAGTTCTTAGTGCATACTACAGACGGAACTTTCAGTAAATGAATATAACATGAACATGAAAAGATATGCAGTATGGCTATTAGCCTTGTTGGGAATCGTTTTTGCACGGCCCACTGCCACGGGAACCGGTGGCGCGGCGGCCACAGTGGACGCCCTGGCAACCCGTGCGGCCATGGAGATACTTAGCCAGGGGGGCAACGCAGTGGACGCGGCGGTAGCAGCAGCGGCGGTGCTGGGTGTAACCGAGCCCTACTCCTGCGGGATCGGGGGCGGGGGCTTCATGGTGATCTACCTGGCCAGGGAGGGACGGGTAATAACCATCGATCACCGCGAGACGGCTCCGGCCTCCTTCACTCCGACCGTGTTCAACGGGCCAAATAACCAGCCCTTGCCTTTTGCCGAGCGGGTCAACAGCGGCCTTTCGGTGGGAGTTCCGGGCACGGTAAAAGGCTGGGAAGAGGCCCTGCGTCGCTACGGTACGCTGAGCCTGGGGCGGGTCTTGCAACCGGCTATTCGGGTGGCCCAGCAGGGTTTTACCGTAGATGCTACCTTTGCCGCCCAGACCCAGGCCAATCTTGCACGCTTCCGCTACTTTACCTCCACCAGTGCCCTATTTTTGCCTGGCGGGGCCGTGCCAGCAGTGGGCTCCACCTTTCGTAATCCCGATCTGGCCCGCACCTATCTGCTGCTGGCTGCAGGGGGCAGCCGGGCGTTTTATAGCGGCCCAGTCGCGGAAGCCATCGTCAATACTGTAAACAATCCACCGGTTGCTTCCGGTGTAACCGCCAACATTCGCCCAGGTCGGATGACCCTGGCTGACCTGGCCAACTACGAAGTGCGTATCAGACAGCCCATCGTGAGCACCTACCGTGGCTACACCATCTACGGCATGGGTTTGCCCAGCAGCGGGGGTCCGACCATCGCCCTAGCCTTGAACCTGCTCGAGGGCTACGACCTCAAAGCCCTGCCCCGTGAACGGGCTCTACATCTCTACCTCGAGGCCTCTCGTCTGGCCTTTGCCGACCGTAACGCCTACATGGGCGACCCCGAGTTCTTAGACGCTCCCCTTACAGGTCTGCTTTCCAAGCGCTATGCAGAAGAGCGCCGTAAGACTATAGGTGATCGGGCAGCGGAGGGAGCCGTGCGGGCCGGTGATCCTTATCCGTTCCAGCAAGACCCCTCCGCTCCGCTAAGGCCCCAGGCACTCGGGGAGCGTTGGGAAGGGGAGTCCACTACTCACCTCACGGTCAGCGATAAAGAGGGCAATATCGTGTCATATACCTTCACCATCGAGTCGACTGGAGGCAATGCCATGGTGGTGCCGGGGTACGGCTTCCTTCTCAACAACGAACTCACCGACTTCGATGCGACGGTACCTCACCCCAACAGCCCTGAGGCTTTCAAGCGCCCCCGCAGCAGTATGAGCCCGACGCTGGTCTTCCGCGATGGAAAGCCTGTTCTGGCGCTCGGGTCACCCGGTGGGGCCACCATCATCACCACTGTGCTGCAAACACTGGTGAACGTATTAGACTTTGGCCTACCAATCGACCAGGCTCTGGCTGCGCCCCGACTGAGCCAGCGCAACACCCAAAACACCAACGTAGATGGTGGTTTTGAGCGCACACCGGAGGCCCAGGCTTTGACCGCCCTGGGGCATCGCTTCGCTCCCCCGGCAGAAATTGGGGCCCTGACTGCTATCGCCTTCAACCCCGACGGCTCTGTGACGGCTGCTGCTGAACCAGTGCGGCGTGGTGGAGGTAGCGCGGCAGTGGAGCGTCCTAGATAAGCTCGATGCCAGATTCAAAACGAGAGTTGCAGGGATTTTCGCAGGCGGGGTTGCGCTGCGTGTGGCGCAGCCCAATCCCAGAGTGCACCCTACCCTGTGGTCGGCGTAAAAGCATCTCGGCGAAGAAAACAAATCCGTTCCAAGGGGCGGTATCGCCCTCCGCTACGCGGATAACTTCCAAGGGGCGGTATCGCCATCCCATAATGAATAACTTCAGTCGGTCACCCCTGCGCCGCGCTATGGCGCGGCGTGGGCGAGGCTGAGCCGCCCTACGGTGCCGAACTAACCGAATCGGGTAAGAGAACCACGTCAGTTTGCGCCACGTTCTGCACAACGGAGCCACAGCGATGAAGCCCAGCAGGTGGGAAAGCCAGTACGGCGCCTTCATTCTGTGGGCCATTTGCCTGGTTGGCTTTGGCTGGCCTGCCAGCGCTCCTGAAGCTTTTCGAAAATACGCAAGAGCTTGGCTTTGGGCAGGATGACCTGCTCGGTCTGGCCCTCGCCGATCAGGTCGCCGAGTTCGTTCCAGGCGGTGCACCGGGCGTAGATGCGGTTGCCCTCGGTGTGGGTGTGCTCGGCCAGGATGCGTACCTTCATGCCTGGCAGGGCCGAGGCCCGGTGGTCTACGCTCACCTTGGAACCAATGCCTTCATCGCCCTCTTCCAGAAAGGGCAGGATGATTTTGCGACCCGCTAACTCCATGTGCTTGGCCATCCAGTAGGTGGCGTAAACCGGATGCAGTTTGCCCAGTGCGGGGTCGTCGGGGTGCTCGAAATCTACGGTCATCTCGTCGGTAACGACCGTCTCGAAGGTGGCCTGATAGCCGATGGGAATGGGTTTCATATCTTGCGCAGATCGGCCACGCGCTTGAGCTTGCCGCCCTCGCTGCGGGGGGCACTACCGGGGTTGATGAGCGAGACCCGCACCGAGACGCCCACGTTGTCCTTGATTTTTCTGGCCACTTTCTCGCGCAGTTGGGCCAGCCGATGGTCGGCCTCGATAACCTCGTCGGACAGCACCTGCTGTCCAATTTCGCGGAAGAAAGGCTCGGCCACCTCGAGCTTCAGCTCGACCTCGTCCATGGTGCCTTGTCTGGTGAGCACAATCTGGTAGTGGGGCGCTACCTCGGAGATTTCCTTTAGAACGGCCTCGATCTGGGTAGGATAGACGTTCACTCCCCGCACAATCAGCATGTCGTCGGTGCGGCCCCGAATCTGGGCCATGCGGGCATGGGTGCGGCCCGACGCCCCCGGCTCGCGGGTGATGAAGGTGAGGTCGCCCGTCCAGTAGCGCAGGATGGGCATGGCTTTCTTTGTGAGGGTGGTGAAGACCAGCACCCCTATCTCGCCCTCGGGCAGCGGTTTGCCGGTCTCGGGGTCTACGACCTCGGGGAAGAAGTGGTCTTCCCAGATGTAACTGAGGCCCTCACGCTCATTTACGTCCTCGTTGGATACGCCTGGGCCGATAATCTCCGATAGGCCGTAGATGTTGGTGGCTTTGACACCGAGCCCCGCGTCCACACTCTGGCGGATGGCCTCGGTCCAGGGCTCGGCTCCCAGGATGGCATACTTGAGGCTTATTTCATCTGGACTGACCCCGCGCTTTTTGAACTCCTCCGCCAGGGTTTGGGCATACGAGGGCGTGCAGGAAATCATCTCGGGTTTGAAGTCCTGGATGAGCATAATCTGGCGGTCGGTCATCCCGCCGGAGATGGGCACCACTGTCATGCCCAGCTTTTCCGCCCCGCCGTGCAGGCCCAACCCTCCGGTAAACAGGCCATAGCCATAGGCGTTGTGCAGCATCATGCCGGGCTGGCCCCCCGCTGCGGCCAGCGAGCGGGCGACCACCTCGGCGAAGATCTCCAGGTCGCCTCTGGTGTAACCTACCACGGTGGGTTTGCCGGTGGTGCCAGAGGAGGCGTGGATGCGGGCGAGCTGCTCGCGGGGTACCGCAAACATCCCAAAAGGATAAGTATCGCGCAGGTCTTTCTTTTTTGTGAAAGGCAGCTTGTGCAGATCCTGGATGCCCCGGATGTCTTCGGGCTTCAGCCCTCTTTCGTCCAGGGCTTGTTTGTAGAAGGGCACGCGCTCATAGACATAAGCCACCTGTTCGCGCAGGCGCTGGTTTTGCAGCTCGGTTAGCTTGGGGCGGGGAAGGGTCTCTATTTCGGGTTGGAACATGGGCATAGACACACCTCACATTACAGCTTGAGCTTCATGCCCTCATGGCTGGAGATGAAGCCCAGGCGTTGATAAAAACGATGGGCTGCTGGGCGGGATTTATCGGTAGTGAGCTGCACCAGGGCGCAGCCCCGCAGCCGGGCTTGTTCGATGGCCCACTGCATCACCACCTGGCCCAGACCCTGATTGCGTAGCTCGTGCTCGATGCGCACAGCTTCAATCTGAGCCCGCCAGGCCCCCCTGCGCGACATGCCAGGAATGAAGCTGAGCTGAAAAGTACCCACAATGCGCCCCTTTTGCTCCACCACTGCCAGGAACTGGTTGGGGTCGGCCTCAATGGCCTCGAAAGCCTGGTAATAGCTTGTGGGAAGGGGGTCGGAGAGCGTTTCTCGAGTCTGTCCCAGGGGGTCGTCGGCCAGCAGCCGTACAATTTCCACCACATCCGCCCTGGTGGCGCGGCGAACCACCCCATAATCGCCGGGTAAGGGAAAGACCTCGCTCATAAGGCGGTCATCCCCCCGTCCACCGCCAGAACCTGCCCGGTCACATAGTCTGAGGCTGGGCTGCAGAGGTAAAGGGCGGCTGCAGCCAGCTCACCGGTCTGGCCGATGCGCCCCAGGGGTGTGCGTTCACGCACGAGCGATTCAGTGCGGGTCAGCAGTTTTTCGGTCATGCGGGTAGGGAAGAAGCCCGGCGCCAGCGCGTTTACCCGGATACCCAGAGGCCCCCATTTGACGGCCAGGTCGCGGGTGAGGGCGATGAGCGCTCCTTTAGAAGCGGAGTAAGCCGCCGCGTCCATGATCTCGCTGGGGCTGCCAGCCAGCCCGGCCACCGAGGCAATGTTGAGAATTTTGCCGTAGCCACGAGTTTTCATGCCTCGAGCGGCGATACGCGAGGCCAGCAGGGCACCGGTTATGTTGATGTCCAGCACCTCGCGGATTTTCTCCACCGGCACTTCCAGGGTGTCCTGGCCCCAGGTAATCCCGGCGGCGTTGACCAGGATGTCCACCGGGCCCGTTCGGGCAAAGGCCGCCTCGAGGCTGGTCTCGTCCTGCACGTTGCCAACCAGGGTCGAAGCGTCGGGGATGAGCTTCAGGGCCTCCTCAAAAAAGCTTTCGCGCCGCGCCAGCAGGACGACCCGGGCCCCGGCCTCCCTCAGCCCACAAGCAATCTCCAGACCCAGGCCCCTCGAGCCCCCGGTCACGAGGGCGGTTTTGCCATTCAGGTTGAACTGTTCCAGGACTTTCATATGCCCCGATGATACCGCCCCAACCCTCAGACCTGCTCGACCACCATTGCAATACCCTGCCCTACCCCGATGCACATGGTGGCCAGCCCGAACTGTACCTGCCGCCGCTGCATCTCGTGCACCAGGTGGGTCAGAATCCGGGCTCCCGAGCATCCTAGCGGGTGTCCAATGGCAATCGCGCCCCCGTTCACATTGAGCCGGTCATCCTCTGGGTCCATGCCCCATACATGTAAAACAGCCAGGCTCTGCGCGGCAAAGGCCTCGTTCAGCTCAATGAGACCAAGGTCGTTCAGCGTGAGACCGGCCCGCTTGAGGGCTTTTTCGCTGGCCGGTACCGGCCCGATGCCCATAATGCGCGGCTCCACCCCCGCGACTGCCATCGCGCGAACTTTGGCCATGGGCTTGAGTCCGTGGGTCTCGGCATAGGTTCTGGAGGTCAGCAAGACCGCAGCCGCCCCGTCGTTGAGCGAGGAGGAGTTCCCGGCAGTTACGCTGCCACCGGCCCGAAAGACCGGCTTGAGCTTGGCCAGGGCCTCGAGGCTGGTATCGGCACGGGGACCTTCATCGGTCTGGACGAGGGTCGCGTTCCCCTTGCGGTCCCTGACCTCCACCGGAACTATCTGGCTGTTCAGGACACCGTTTTGTTGAGCCCGGATGGCCTTCTGGTGCGAGTGCAGGGCAAAAGTGTCCTGGGCCTGCCGTGAAATGCCGTACTGCTCGGCCAGGTTTTCGGCTGTTTCGCCCATCGAGTCGGTGCCGTAAAGCTCCTTCATTTTTGGGTTCACCAGCCGCCAGCCCAGGGTGGTATCGAACATGGTTAGGTTGCCGGTGGCAAAGCCCTTTTCGGCTTTGGGCACCACCCAGGGGGCCCGGCTCATGCTCTCCACCCCGGCCCCAATATAGGCCTGACCCTCCCCGGCCAGGATGGCCCTGGCCGCACTGGCTACGGCGTCGAGTCCACTGCCGCAGAGGCGGTTGATGGTTGAGCCTCCCACCCCGATGGGCAGGCCTGCCAGCAACAAAGCCATGCGAGCTACGTTGCGGTTGTCCTCGCCGGCCTGGTTGGCGCAGCCCATGTAAACGTCTTCTACATCGGTTCCAGGGACTCCGGTGCGCTTTAGCAGGGCTCGAATGGGAATGGCCCCCAGGTCGTCGGCTCGTACCGAGGAGAGGACTCCTCCGTGCTTTCCTACCGGAGTGCGGACGGCGTCAATGATACAGGCTTCCATGTGTTTTACCTTTTACAGCGCGGGGAGCAAAGGGACTTGGGCAGATTCAGGCGTTACCCTCCAGCCGAAATACCGTTCCGGTGAACAAGGCCACCACCCGTTCGCCACTCCTGATTTCGATGCGGTAGGTGGCAGTGCGGCGGCCCAGGTTTTCCTCGCTGGCGTGGGCCTCGAGGTGCTCACCGGCTTTGACCGCTTTGAAGTACTGCATATGGGTCGAGAGAGCAACTGCAGGCGTACCGTGTGAGTTGGAGGCCAGGGCAAAAGCCGCATCGGCCAGGCTGTAGAGGAAGCCGCCGTGGCAGGAGCCGTGGATGTTGAGGTGTTCGGGCCTGACCAGCGTTTCCAGAACAGCTTTGCCAGGCTCGAGCAGCCGGGTTCTGAGGCCCAGCAACTGCATGTAAGGATCGGTGGTGGCGTTCATCTTCAGGCTTCAGTTTTGGTACGAATGCCCAGGTAAGACTCGATCACCCGGGGATCGTGCAGCAAGTCCTGACCCCGGCCTTCCATGACCAGCTCGCCTGCCTCGAGTACGTAGCCCCGGTCGGCCAGCTTGAGGGCCATGCGGGCGTTCTGTTCCACAACCAGAATGGGTACGCCCTGGGTTTTGAGTTCGGCCAGGATGTGGAAAATCTCCTGCACGATCAAGGGGGCTAGCCCCAGGCTAGGTTCGTCGAGCAGCAGCAGTTTGGGTTTGGCCATCAAGGCCCGTCCAATAGCCAGCATCTGCTGCTCGCCTCCGGACATGGTACCCGCCAGCTGTTTGCGGCGTTCGCGCAGGCGGGGGAAGAAGGTGTAAACCCGCTCGAGGTCCTCCCGAATGCCCTTCTCGCGCCGCTGAAAGCGGGTAAAGGCCCCCAGCATTAGGTTGTCCTCCACTTCCATAGAAGCAAACAACTCACGTTTTTCTGGAACCATCACCAGGCCCTGGGTCGCCAGCACTTCCGGGATGCGCCGTTCGACGACCTGCCCCTGATAACGCACCGTGCCGGCGGTGTTCACCAGTCCCACAATCCCCTTGAGGGTGCTGCTCTTGCCTGCTCCGTTGGGACCGATGAGCGTGATGGCTTCGCCGGCGCCCACCGAAAGCGACAGGTTGCGAACCGCCTCCACGGCCCCATATCGCACGGTGAGGTTTTGTACTTCCAGCACGCTCATGTTTGCTCCTTTGCCTTCCGCTTGTGGCCTGCCCTTCATGCAGCCTCTCCCAGGTACGCCTCAATCACTTTGGGGTTGCGTTGTACCTCGGAAGGAGTACCCTCGGCCAGCTTTTCCCCATAATGCATCACCACCACCCGGTCGACCAGCCCCATGACCAGGTCCATGTCGTGGTCCACCAACAGCACCGTGACCCCTTCATTCACCAGCTTGCGAATCAGGGCGGCAAACTGCCGCTTCTCTCCGGCCCTGAGCCCCGCTGCGGGTTCATCCAAAAGCAGTACCTCGGGCCCTGAGGCCAGCGCACGGGCAATTTCCAGGAGGCGAAGCTGACCGATGGCCAGCCCGTCCGCTTTGTGGTGAGCAATATGGGCCAGACCCACGCGCTCTAACGCCTGATAGGCCTCTGCCATGGCGGCTTCCTCCTCGGCGCGTGACACCCCAAACATGGAAGCAACCATGCCACTTTTGGTGCGAGCATATGTTCCCAAGGCTGCGTTTTCCAGCACCGTCATCTCGGGAAACAGGTGCGGATGCTGAAAGGTGCGGGCAATGCCCATCCGGTGAACCTCAAAGGGCATCCGGCCTGCAATGGATTGTCCTTTGAACAGAACCGTGCCTTCGCTGGGGGCATACACCGAGGTTATCATGTTGAAACAGGTAGACTTGCCCGCCCCATTGGGGCCTATCAGGGCCAGAATTTCCCCTCGGCGAAGCTGGAAATTCATACCGTTGACAGCCAGCAGACCGCCAAAGCGCTTGGTCAGATTGTCTACCTCGAGGACCACTTCGCCGGCCTGAGCGGTCTCGAGCCGGGCTGGCAGGCCCCTGCCCGTGGGGTTCTGTGGCTGTGGGCTGGGCAGGAAGCGTTCGATGAAAGGCCATAAGCCCTTAGGAGCAAACATCAGAATGAGCACCAGAATCAGACCATAGGCGATGATTTCGTAGTTTCCGGTACGGCCAAAAATCTGCGGCAGCAGGCCCTTGAGAATCTCCTCGAGGCTGGTGACCAGGCCTGAGCCCAGTATCACTCCTGGAATGCTGCCCACCCCGCCTGCTACGGCGGCAATCAGGTACTTGATGGAGGCATCCAGACTAAAGGGAGTCGGGCTAATAAACTTCTGGTAGTGCACATACAACCAGCCCGCTACCCCGGCATATATGGCCGAGAGCACGAAAACCTGAAGCTTAAGCACGGCCGGATTAACCCCAAAGCTGGCGGCAGCAATGGCATCCCCTTTGGAGGCCCGCATGGCCCGCCCAATTCGGCTATTGGTCAGATTCCAGGCTGTCCAGGCCCCCAGCAACACAAAAAACCAGGCCAGGTAGAAATAGCTTCTCGAGTCGTTGAGCGTCCAGCCAAAAATTGCAATTGGAGGAACCCCACGCAAACCGGTATGTCCGCCCGTCAGTCCGATCCAGCTTCCCATCAGAATGAAGATGGCCATGCACCAGGCGATGGTTGAAAGAGGTAGATAGTGGCCCTTGAGGCGAGCCGTAATACCCCCCAGCACGACCGCCCCGCCTACCGCTATCAAGACCCCCAGCGGCAGGGTGAACCAGGGGTTCCAGCCCAGGTTAATAGTGATCAGGGCTGTGGTGTAAGCCGAAAGCCCCATGAAAGCGGCCTGCCCAAAACTGGTCATACCTGATAGACCCGTCAACAGGTAAAGCCCCAGTGTGACTAGCGCTCCAAAAGCGATGTAATTTCCGATGGTCAGATAAAAAGAAGTTGCGGGTAAAAAAAGCGGAACTAATAGCAGCAAAATAACAGCGACCAGCGTTAGAGGGGAGAGCTTCGGGGACATTACTCCTCCTCCGCAATTTCATGACTGCGCAGGCTGCGCCAGAAAAGAATGGGCAACAGCAAGGCAAAGACAATGGCATCCTTGAAGGCGCTGGCCTGAAACGAAGCCCAGGATTCCATCGCACCTACCAGTAAGGCTCCGACCACCGCCAGGGGGTAGCTGATCAGGCCACCCAGGATTCCAGCCACAAAGCCCTTGAGGCCCAGCAAAAACCCCTGGAAGTAAGCAGGAGAAATAAGGGGGGCTAGTAGCATTCCACTGATGCACACGATGAGGGTTGCAATGCCAAACGAAACATACCCGGCCTGGCTGGGGCTGATGCCCAGGAGCCTTGCACCATAGCGGTTGACCGCACAAGCCCGCAAAGCTTTGCCAAATATGCTCTGGGTAAAAAACAGGTAAAGCCCCAGCATGGCCAGGATTGCAAACCCGTACACCAGGAAAGCCTGGTTATTAACCGGTACCAGTCCAATGGTGGTTTGACCGGTAAGAATCGCAGGTAAACGAAACTGTTCGGGGCCAAAAAAAACCAGCCCCAGGCCCATAAAAGCGAAGTGCAAACCCACCGCGATAATGAGGTAGGTCAGGACGCTTGCGTTCTTAGCCGGTTCAAAAAAGAGCCGGTAGGAGGCCGGCCCAACTGGTAGTACTACCAGGATGGCAAAAATCCAGCCCAGCCACAGGGGTACACCCTGGGCTCCCCACCAGGCGATACCCAGTACCAGAAGTGCTCCCAGTACCAGCAAACCCGCACGTCTTAGATTTGATCTGTCTAAAATCGCCCACCACAAGAGCATGGCAGCGGCCAGCCAGGCTGTGCCCGGTATTTGATTCTGCAGGTTCAAACCGCTTACTTCTGGGGGTAAGAACCAGACGTAGGTGAGCGGGGCGAAAACCAAAAACTCGCCCAGCGGAACCAAAATTACACGAGTAACTGCAAAAACAAGCACCAGCGAAAGCGCCAGCAAGGCGTAGATGGTGCCGTTCTGCACGGCATCGGCGGTGAGAAAAGCAAAAATGGTCCAATCCATATGGATACTTTTTTGCCAATAGCTGATAGCCAGGGGTGAACCGGTATCAGCTATTGGCTACCCCGAGGCTTTCTATCGGAAGGTGCGGATCAGTTTCCACTCCAGTCTGCCGCCGCTACCCCGCACCACCTCGACCATTACGGCGGCCTCGTTGAAGCGCAGGCCCAGGTGGTCGGTAGCGGACATGTTGAAGATACCGTGGGTTCCAACCACGTTGCGGGTGGCCTCAATCTCGTCGCGCAGTGCCCGGCGGAAGGCGGCCAGGTTGCTGGGCTGTTCGCGCCGCAGGGCTCGCTCGAGGGCTGGGCGCAGGATGGCCCAGGCGTCGTAGGCGTGGCCGCCAAAGGTGGAGTAACTACCAATGCCAAAGCGGGCCTCGTACTGCTGCACGTAGCTGGTGGCGACCTGCCGGTTAGGGAAGTCGGGGGGCAGCTGGTCGAAGACCAGTACCGGCCCGGCGGGCAGGCGGGTGCCAATCAAAAGCTCGCCTCCTACCCGCAGGAAGTCGGGGTTGGCCACCCCGTGGGTCTGGTAGATGAGGCCACGGTAGCCGCGCTCACGCAGGGTGCGCTGGGGCAGCACCGGGGCGGTGCCCGACCCCCCAATCAGGACGGCATCGGGGTTGCGGGCCAGGATGCGCAATACCTGCCCGGCCACCGAGGTATCGGTGCGGGCGAAGCGCTCCGAAGCCACCACCTGGATACCAGCCTCGCGTGCGGCGGCCTCGAAGGCCCGGGCCCAGCCCTCGCCGTAGGCGTCGTTGAAGCCGATGTAGGCTGCGGTGCGTACGCCCGAGGCCTGCATATCGCGCACGATGGGTACGCTCATCTGCTGCTCGGTCTGGGGGGTTTTGAAGACCCAGCGCCGCTTATCGTCCACCGGGAAAACAATTTCCAGGTTGGCCGCCAGCGAGATTTTGGGCACCCCTGCTTCGGCCACGGGGTCGATCATGCCCAGGCTGGCCGGGGTGGTGGTGGTGCCGATGATAGCCAGCACCTGGTCTTCCTGGATGAGCCGCCGGGTGGCCCGCACGGCCTGGGTGGTGTCCGAGGCATCGTCGATGATGACGAACTGCACCGGACGTCCGGCTACGCCCCCGCGCCGGTTGGTCTGCTCCTCCAGCAACAAAAAGGTGTTGCGCTCGGGGATACCCAGGCTGGCAGCGGGGCCGGTAGCCGAGACCACCACCCCGATCTTGAGCGGGGCCTGCTGGGCCAGACCCAGCCCTAATCCAAGTGCCAGAAGACCTATCAACACTCGCTTCATTTTGCCTCCTTCGTTTTGCTGGTTTGCAAATCTCCCAGGGTGGGCACCCCGGATAGATCCCCAAAGGTCTCGAGCCCGGCTGCGACCATTCGGCGCAGCAGGGGGTGTGGGCGGTAGCGATCCTCACCGAGTTCGGTGTGCAGACCTTCCAGTGCTCGCAAAACGGGTTTTAACCATATGCGCTCGGCCCACTCCAGTGGTCCCAGGGGATAACCCGTGCCCAGGCGCATGGCCCGGTTGAGTTCGTCCGGTCTGGCCACACCCTCGGCCAGGGCCGATACCGCTTCGTTGATGAGCATAGCCAGGATGCGAAACCCCACCCCACCGGGTTGATCGGGTAGCAGCAGGGCGTTGTACCCGTGGGCGCTGAAATAGCTTTGAGCTAGCGTCAGGGCTTCGTTGACCCCGCTCAAAGGCGCGTAAAGTTCGACAACGGACTTCTCGCTGATGGGAGGAACCAGGCTGAACCCTGCCACCAGGCGCCCCCGAAATTCGGCTTGTGCGGCACTGGTCGAGTGCCCCCAGACCAGTGAGACCACCGGCAGATTCTCAAAAAAATCGTGCTTGCGCTCGAGCTTGACCCGGCAGTCGAGCACAAACCGGGCACCGGAAACATTCTCGGTGTGCCTGAGGCGGGCCCGGAGTTCTCTGGCCAGAGGGTTGGGGCCAATGATGATGGGGAGGGGGATTTGGTTGGTTTGAAGCGAAGGTGGTGTGGGCGCGGGGGGTGGCCCTGGGGGATAGCTGTACCAACCCTGGTTGGTTTTGCGCCCAAGCATACCGGCGGCTACCCGCTGGTACTGCAGCGGATGAGGCCGGTAGCGTGGCTCACCGTAAAAACTCTGATACACAGAGGTAGAAGCAGCGTAGTTGACATCCAGCCCAATCAGATCCATCAGCTCAAAAGGCCCCATCGGGAAGCCCATGCCACGCATGATCCAGTCCAGATGCTCCTTTGCTACGCCTTCTCCGTGCAATTTTAAGGCTTCGCCGTAGAAGGGGCGGGCCACCCGGTTTACCAGAAAACCGGGGGCATCTACGACCTGAACGGGTTCTTTGCCCCAGGCTCGCATCAGTCGCAGTGAGCGTTCTACCAGCGATGGCGCAGTCTTTAAGCCTCCGACCACTTCGACCAACTTCATCCGCTGGGCGGGATTGAAGAAGTGTAGCCCGATGACCCGCTCGGGGTGTTGAACCCTGGAGGCAATGGCTGAAACGGAAATGGTCGAGGTATTGGTCGCCAGGATGTTGTGAGAATTGTGCTCGCTCAGTTTTCCCAGTAGCTCTTGCTTGAGCTCGAGCTTCTCGGGCACCGCTTCGATGACCCATTCCGCGCCGACGCAATCCTCGAGCGACTGGGTAGGGTGAATTCTCTCCAGGACTAGGTCTACCGGCTCCTGTAAACGCCCCTTTTCGGCGGCTTTTTGCAGGTCGGAGCGAATCTCGCTGAGGGCTTGCTCGAGCACTGCCGCGTAGGGGTCATAGAGCCAGACCGGGTGCGCTGCCACAGCAGCCACCTGTGCAATGCCCCGCCCCATCGTGCCAGCCCCCAGAACCGCTACAGTTTCTTTCACCCGCCTCCTCCAACCAAACAAACACTTGTTTGTCTAACTTTGTTGGGCAGTCTAATGGCAGTTTTTCCCGCTGTCAAGGCTCTAAACTAGTATTTTCCGGCCTGGGGAGGCTTCTGGGTCATCCGTCCCTGCCTTTTAGCGTAATCAGGATTCAATAAGCACTCAAACTAAAAAAATCAAGAGGCTATCTTTTTGAATCCTCGAGCCCACCCCTCCTTTCAGTCGGCGAAACAGGCATCTCCTCTCAGTAAGCGACACAAACGTCTCCTTTCACTTGGCGAGACAAGCGTATCCCTTCTTAAGGGCGGTATCGCCCTCCGCTGCGCGTGTAACTTCGGTCGGGATAAGTCGGTAATGTACGGTGCAGAACTAACCGAGTCTGCTAGTTACAGCAGCAGACCGATATTTTCGTCGCATATTGGCCGCGGCTGTCGGGCCCATGCATGAAAACCTGACGCCTAGGATGGGAATCTTCAAATGACGTGCTGAGGTAGCCCCTGCAACTCGGACTCCTGGACTGCGACCCAGCCCCCCTCAAAGGCTTCCAGAAGCGAACCCTCCAGGAACCAGCTCTTTGGGGTTTTGGCGCCCCATAGGGTCTGGCGGCGGGGGTCGTTCAGGCTCCAGCGGATGGGCTCAAAGTCGGGGTCTACGGTGCTGTAGTCGGAGGTGTAGAGCTCGATGCGGTGTCCGTCGGGGTCGCGTAGATACAGGAAAAAAGCATTGGATACCCCGTGCCGACCAGGCCCACGCTCGATGCAGCCAGTTTGCATGGCCCCGGCCAGAATGTCGCAGGCTTTGATGATGCTCAGGGCATCGGGCATCCAGTAGGCGAAGTGGTGCAGCCGGGGGCCGCTTCCGTTGGTGAGGGCCAGGTCGTGAACATTGCCTTTGCGGTGGATCCATGCAGCCCAGATCCTGCCATCGTCGCCCTCGGTGTACTCCGACATACGGAAGGCCAGCCGATCCATGTACCAGCGGGTCATGGCTTCCACCTGGGGGCTCATCACGTTGATATGGTCGATTCGCTGGATACCCGGCCCTTTGTGCAGATCGTAACGTTGCAGCAGCCAGGGATACTTCTGGCTCTCGGCGTAGAAGACCACCGGTACGCCAAAGGGATCCTGGATGCGGAGCATATGGGGTCGATCTTGTTCCGACTCAAAGCGATAGGGTAGCTTCAGGGTTTCGGCCAGCTCGGCCAGGAGTTGTAAATCAAGCTCGCCGGCTACCCGGTAGGCCAGGTGTTTGATGCCGGGTTCGGGGGCCAGCTCGAGTTTGAGGGTCCACTCGCGGTCTTCAGTGCCACGCAGGTAGAGGGCACCCTGACTTTCGTGAAGCACGTTCAAGCCCAGCAGATCCACGTAGAAGTGGCGTGAGCGTTCCAGGTCGGTCACGTAAAAAACCCCGTGGCCTATGCGGATGATGTTAGGTATCTGGTTCATGGTTCACCTCGCGGGGGGTTCTGGGTTGCGAGTCGGCGTCTACCGCATTTGGGGGCCGTTTGCTCTGGTAACGGGCTAGGGTAGCCGCCGGTAGCTCCGGTTCCAGTACAGTAGGGGCCTGGTTTGTTCCCCCAGGCTCACTTTTTCGACCTCGCCCACAACAATTTTGTGGGTTCCACCGGGGTAAATGGCCCAGGTTTTGCAGTACAGCGACGCCAGCGCCCCTTTCAGCACCGGGTATTCCTCCCCTAAAAGCGGTTCGTAACCTTCAATTGGACGGCCGGCGAAATGGGCCGAGGTATGCTCTTGTTCCTCGGACAGGAGGTTCACCGTAAAGCGTCCGGCCTTTTCCAGAAGGGGCCAGAGCTGGGCAGTCTCGTTGATGCAAACCAGGATCAGGGGGGGCTCGAGGCTCACGCTGGTAAAGCTGCTGGCAGTCATGCCCCTGGCCTCGTGGCCATAGCGGGCAGCAATTACCGTAACCCCACTGGGCCAGAGGCTCATTACCTGGCGGAGGGCTTCGGGGAGAGTGGGTTGGGTGATTTCCATATGAGATGGGGTGGAGGGTCTACAGGCCCAGCTGAGACAAGACCGCCCAAAGGGCGAACTGACCGGATCTGATATCAATCGCCTGCCACTACCTCTGGCTTGGTCTGTTCCTTCCATCCGAGGAAGTCGCGGATACGCTGCTTGTAAGGCTCTTTATCGTAGACCGAGAAAAGGGTCTGGTACATGCGAACCGGGTCGCCAAAGAAGAAGCGCTCATACAGGGTCTGGCGTGCCCCGAATCCACTGGTGGTCATATCCCAGGCCAGGCGGAAGAGCTGTACACGCTCTTTGGCCGGCAAGGTGGCCGACTGCAAAAACTTTTCCAGGTAAGGCCCCACCGGCGAGTCGAAGTCGGCCTCGGAGGGCAGTGTGATCATGCCGGAAGCACCAATCTGGTGGACAATCTCGCCCAAACGCGGGTAGAGCCGGGGGTACAGGTTGCGAGCCCCATCAATTGCCCCACGATCCGGACACATCAAGCCGTACCGGTTGGGTTTGGCATCCCGCTCGGCCCGTGCCCAGAGACCTTTCATGGCCTCGAGGTATACGATGACTTCGGCAATTTTCTCCTGTACGTGGGGGAAGGTATCGGCCCCGATGGTCTCGCCGATGAGGGAGACAAGCCCCAGAAAGGCTTCGGTCTTGGCGTTCTTGAGCACCACCACCTGATGGGCCATGTGCATCAGGGCCCCGGTCTCGGCGTAGGCGGTGTTGCAGCGCTGCAGGTCCTTGTAGATGAATATCCGCTCCCAGGGCACAAACACATCGTCGAAGACGGTCAGGCAGTCCATTTCCTCCAGGCGGCTGCCCAGGGGGTAGTCGTAGCTCGAGTCGCCTACCGCCATGCTCTCGCGGCTTATAAAGAATAGACCGGGGGTATTGGTGGGGATGGCAAAAGCCACCGCATATTTGTCGGCTCCTGGCCCTTCCTTGAGCAGGGTGGAAGGGAAAACCAGAAGCTCATCGGCGGTGGGCAGGGTAGAGAGCATCCGGGCTCCCCGGACCACGATGCCTTCCTGGCTTTCGCTGACCACCCCCAGAGGGATGTAGGGGTCGGGCTGCTCGAGGTTCGACTTGGCTCGGTTCACCTGGGGGTTGGTCAGACAGTGGGTGGTCGAGAGGTCGTTTTCGCGCACGAAGTGTACGTAGCGACGAACATTTTCGGCATACTCTCCGAAGAAGTCCGCGCTCTGCTCGAAGGCCATCAGCACCGCATTCAGATAGTCCGGGCAGCGGCCCATCATCCCCAGGTTGACATCGGCCCAGAGCTTGTAGGCCGCACTGCGCCGGGCCAGGTCTTCCTGGGTTCTGGCTGGCAGCAGGCTCATCGCGTAGCGCTGCCCGTTTTCCTCATAAGTCAGCGTATCGCGGTAGCGTGGGTCATGCTGCATATCGTACAAACCTGCCAGCGCGTGTGTGATGCCCCTGAACACCGGGTGGGTGGTGGGGTCTTCGACCTTTTGGCCCTTGTACCAGATGTTGGGTGGGTTGTCTCTAAGGGCCTGTAGGTACTGTTTTCCGTTTCGTGCCATGGGTTCACCTCCTGAAGGGTACTTCCGCCATCAGCTCACTTTCCGAACTTCGGAATGGGGTGTTCAGTCAGGGGCACGGCGATGTGTTTGAGTTCGGTGTAAAACTCGAGGCTGTGCTCCCCCCCCTCACGGTGCGTGCCTGAGAACTTGACCCCGCCAAAGGGGGTGGGAAGATGCCGTACATTGTGGGAGTTGATCCAGGTCATACCCGCCTCGAGGTAAAGCGCCATCCGGTGAGCCCGGGCCACGTCGCGGGTCCAGACATACGAGGCCAGGCCGTACCTGGAGTCGTTGGCCTTCTGTAGCGCATCAGCCTCATCCTTAAAAGGAATTGCCGTCAGGATGGGGCCGAAAATTTCTTCCTGAGCAATGCGGTGGTGGTTCTCGGCCACAAAGAGGCCGGGTCGCACGTAGTTGCCTTCGCTTCCTACCCGCTCCCCGCCAAAAATGTGCATCGATTCCTGTTTGCCGATTTCTACGTACCCGAGAACCCGTTGCAAGTGCTCGGGGTGAATCAACGGCCCTACCTCGGTATCGGGGTCGAGCGGATGGCCGACTTTTACTTTTGCAGCCCTCATCGCCACCCGATTTACGAACTCATCGAAGATGGACTCGTGAACCAGTGCCCTCGAGTTTGCCGTGCAGCGCTCGCCGTTGAAGCTGTAAATCTGAAACACCGTAGCGTCCAGGGCACGTTCTAAGTCGGCATCCTCGAAGATGATAGCCGGGGATTTGCCGCCGAGCTCGAGGGAAAGTCGCTTCAACTGCTCCGCGCTGTTGCGGGTGATAATGCTGCCAGTGGTGGTTTCGCCGGTAAAGGCAATCAGGGGGATGTCGGGATGTCGTACCACCGCATCGCCAGCTTCCTCACCGTAGCCCTGCACCACGTTGAAGACCCCCGGTGGCAGGTCGGCCTCCTGCATAATTTCGGCCAGCTTCCAGGCAGTCAGGGGCGACCACTCGGCGGGTTTCAAGACCACCGTGTTGCCAAAGGCCAGCGCAGGGGCTATGCGCCAGGTCGAGAGCATCATCGGGGCATTCCAGGGCGTGATAATGCCGCAGACCCCCACCGGCACCCGCAGGCTGTAGTTAAGCCACTCGCCATCCACCGGGTAGCTTCGCCCGTCCATCGCGCGCTCGGCGTATTCGGCATAAAAGCTGAAGTTTTCGGCAGCCCGCGCTACCTGGGCCCGTACAATCCGCAGAACCTGGCCGGCATCCAGACACTCCATCACCGCGAGTTCGTCGCCATGCTTCTGTAATACCTCAGCGATTTTGAGCAGGTAGCGCTTGCGTGCCCTGGCATCCTGCTTCCACCTGCCAAAAGCGGCTTTTGCAGCCTTTGCAGCCCTGTCTACGTCCTCCGCATGCCCTGTGTAGGCTCGGGCCAGCCGCTGGTTGTTGGAAGGCTCGAGGCTTTCGAACAGCTCACCTCGTGCCCCCGCCACGAATTCCCCGCCAATAAAGTGCCTGATGGTGCTGGCCGCAATTTTTTGCCGCACCTGGGCGATGAACTCTGGGCTGATTGCTTGGGTTTTCTCGGACACTTTCATAACACCACAGACCTGTCACCTTCTTCGCTCAAAAGCGGTTCAGCCGCTTCGGTTTCCCACTCGATAGGGTTTTCCAGCGCTCCCAGCCCCTCGATTTCCATCCGCATCACATCGCCAGGGTGTACCTGTGAGATGCCCTTGGGAGTGCCTGTCAACAGGATGTCGCCGGCCTCCAGGGTCATGAACCTCGAGATGAACTCGATCACCTCGGGAATAGAAAAAATCATGCCCTGGGTGGTGCTTTCCTGACGCAGTTCACCGTTGACATAGGCCCACATCCTGAGCTGATGGGGGTCGGCGACTTCGTCGGCCGTTACGTAGTAAGGCCCCAGCGGCCCAAAGGTGTCCCAACCCTTGCCCCTGATAGGGGGGCGGAAGGTGTTGGAGACGTAGTCGCGCACGACCAGATCGTTGGCAATGGTATAGCCTCCGACGTAGTGCAGGGCGTCCCTGGCCTTCACGCGCCGGGCATTGCGCCCAATGATGACCGCCAGCTCGCACTCGAAGTGCATGAACTTTGCACCCTGGGGGTAAACGACCGTGCCTTTGTGGGGCAGCAAGCTGGTGTTGGGCTTCCAGAACAAAGCGGGTTCGGAGGGGCGCTTGAGGCCAAACTCGTCGGCGTGCTCGGCAAAGTTGAGTGCCAGCGCAATCACCTTTCCGGGTTGCACCGGCAACAGCCATTGCACGTGGTCGGGGTGGTGGGCCTCTCCGGCGTGGTCGACGAGCATGCCATTGTGCAGGTGTCCCTGCAAGAGGCGGCCTTTGGAGATAAAGCGAGCGAGTTTCATGAAACACCGTCGAAGGCTATCGTTGGAGTTAAGAGCAAGGGCAGTGCCATATAGCTTCAGGCACCTTATACGTACTGCTTACCCGATGGATCCGGCAGGATTTCAGGGCCTTTGGGCTGGGCGGAAACCAGACCATAAGACTCGGCCATACGGCGTAAGCGAGCCTCGATCTCGGGGGTGGTTGGGCCCAGGGGTTCGCGCCACTCCTTTTCACACAGGCCCATCCAGGAAAGCACGGTTTTGAGGGGGATGGGGTTGGTATCCCAGAAGATGGCATCATTGGCCTCGAGGCCGTAGTAGTGCAGCTCGAGGGCCTCTTTGTGCTTCCCGTCAAGGACCAGCTGGCACATTTCGGCGGTCTCGCGCGGTAGCCAGTTGGCGGTCGCCGCGATGGTACCCACTGCTCCCACGCACATCATGGGGAAGGTCAGGGCCTCGAGGCCACAGTACACCTTGAAGTCCCGGCCAACCCGGCGTAAAACCTCGGACACGTACTCCACGTCCTTGGAAGAGTGTTTGATGCCGACCACGTTTTTGAAGTCTCTTCGCAGGCGGGCGACCGTATCCACCTTGATTTCGATGCCCGAGCGCCCGGGAATGTTGTAGAGGACAATGGGCATCTGTGGTACAGCCTGGGCTACCTGGCCAAAGAAGCGGTACAGCCCTTCCTGGTTGGGCTTTATGTAGTAAGGGGTGATGACCAGGGCCCCCTGGGCGCCCATCCGGTGGGCGGCCTGGGTAATTTCCAGGGTCTCGTCCAGCCGCAAGGTTCCGGTGCCGGCCAGGAGGGGTACACGCCCCCGGATAAACCGCAGGGCGAGTTCGATCAGATATTTGCGTTCCTCAACGCTCATGGTACCGGGTTCGCCGGTGGTGCCCCCCACGCTGAGGGCATGAGAGCCTCCTTCAATTTGCCGCTCTACGAGCTGCTCGAGCGCGGCTTCGTCAATGGCACCGTGTTTGAACGGTGTGACCAGGGGTACGATACTGCCTTTAAACTCGACCATTGCACTCCTTTGCGGGTATGTAGCCCAGGTTGCTTATCGTCCTGCTTAGATAGTTAATATATTAAGTAAAACAAAGGCATAATTTGCAAGCCCAAGTACAATTGTCCCCTGACCGAGAACCTTATGGCCTCCACCCTTCCTCAGGACCCTTCCAGCCGACTGCTGCGCGACCTGGCGCACTCCTTGCCAATGGCCCTGCTGCGAACCCGCGAAAAGGTGGTGCAACGTTTCCGAGAGGTGCTATCTCGCTATGACCTGACCGAACAACAGTGGCGCATCCTGCGAGCCCTGGAAGGGCACGAGGGTCTGGAAATTTCGCAACTGGCGGAGCAATGTCGGATACTTCTTCCCAGCATGACCGGCATCTTGAAACGGATGGAGCAGCGCGGCCTCATCCAGCGCAACGCCAACCGGGCCGATGGGCGCAGTATCCTGATTGCGCTTACAGAACATTCGAGCACGCTGGTCGGGCAGATTAAACCCGAGATTGTGGAGGTCTACGCAGAAATTGAGCGGGTACTGGGAAAACGCAAGCTCGAGCAACTCTATGCTCTTCTGGAGGACCTGGAGAACGGACTGCAGGGAGGAACTCGCTAATAATTCCAGATGCGGTTGGTTCGGCGCCGAATGACGGCGAACTAACCCGACCAACGGGATACGCTTTTTCGCCGACCGAAGTTATCCCTTTATGGGAGGGCGATACCGCCCCTTGGAAGTTATCCGCTTAGCGGAGGGCGATAGCGCCCCTTGGAAGGGAGACGATTGTTTCGCCGACTGAAAGGTGGGGTGGGGTGTCCTCCAGGATTCAAAATGCACCGCGCACGGCGCAGGCTCCTGCTTTACGGCAAATCCCTGGGTAATGCGCTATTTCACTAGGTAGGCCGACGACCCGGCCATGAGGTCTAGCGGGAGGTGAACTCCTCGAGCCAGGCCGCGTCCCTCGGCTGGAACTCATTGCGCAGCATTCCAAAGAGGTGCACATCTTCCTTGACGCCCTGGCGGGTCTCATGCTGGCGCAGTACACCTTCGCGCATGAAACCCAGCTTCTCGACCAGGCTCAACATTCGGCTGTTGGAACTGTGCACCTCGGCCGTGATGCGCTCCAGGCCCAGCTCGGTGAAGCCGTGCTCAAGCATCTGGAGGCCAGCCGCATGACCTACCCCCTGCCCCCGGTGGCTCTCATCACCAATGGCAATACGTAACCGGGCCCGCTTCTCCAGCGGATTTAGTTCGCGCAAATCAACAAAACCGACCAGGTAGCCCTCGGGGTGTTGCGCAGTCGTGATTACAATTCCCTTGCGAATCAGGTCTACGGGAGGGTTATTTAGCAGGCGCACAAACCAGTCCTGCAACTGCTCGGCGGGCAACCCTACCGGCCAGCCATTGGCCAGGCAAAAGGCTTCGTCGCGGCTCCACTCGAGCACGCGTGAAAGGTCGCTCATCACCAGTGGTCGCAGGTGCACTTCTACCATGGTCTCTTTACCCTACAACTCAGAAGGGTTTTAGAGGGTGAAATTAACCCGAATTTATGCCCGGTTGTCGCTTTTTATGCCCTGTTCACGCCTGCGCGGCTTCAGAAGAAACGGCTTGTTCAGTTTCGCGGACACAAGCCGCGGCCAGGGCCGTTGCATTTACCCACACTACTTTTTGCTTCGCATCGCGGATGGCTCGTTGGTACCTGGAAGAACTTGATGGTAAATATGGTGGGACCACTGCTCAATGGTTCTCCAGGCCGACCAAGGTATTCGCCTAGCGGAGCGCGATACCGCCCCTTTCGCCGAATCAAAAATGAGGGGTGGGGAGTGTTGCAGAATTCAGCTTGTGGCGCAGGCGGGCCCTGGCGAAACCCAGAAGCCGACTAGCATTCTCGAATACACAACACCGTTTTTACCCCACTCTCCGTGCTTGGCTGTGGTCGCTACTTTGACGGCCTCCCGGTAAAGCGCTACCCTCGAGGGGTTGTGGTGCATGCTAAAGCGCCGATATTGCTCCGCTTATTCGAAGGTGAAAAATCCTTTGGTGAGCGAAAGTTGTTCTCCGGGGCTCATTTTTGGCTGCAGCCGCGGGAGCGGGCGGCCCTGGTTGGGCCGAATGGGGCAGGTAAGAGCACCCTTTTTCAAGCGCTGAGTGGCCGCACCGGTCTTGAAGGGGGCAAACTGCTCCGGCCAGAGGGAATCCATGTGGTGTATCTGCCGCAGGATTTTCGCCCTGCCGGCTCGACGGTCTATGCGCTGGCCTACGGTATCACGCCCCTGCACCGGGCGGAACTGGAACTGAAGG
>FWPV01005310.1_pt1 | contig 25976 bp, 40 predicted proteins | sample 2228371 | NCBI WGS metagenome assembly FWPV01 (sample SAMEA103939776, study PRJEB20133) | metagenome
TGCTGTGCACAGCGGACACCATCACGCGCAGTCGGGCTTTGCCCTTGGGCACCGTGGGGTACACGATGGCCTGGACGAACACGTCGCGCTGGAACAGCCGCTTGGAGAACTCCCAGGCCGTGTGGGCCTCGCCCAGCATCACCGGCGTGATCGGCGTCTCCGACTGCCCGAGGTCGAACCCCAGGTCCTTCATCTTGGCCTTGAAGTAGCGGGCGTTGTCCCATAGCTTGCGCACGGGTTCATCGGACTTTTCCAGGATTTCCACGGCGGCGATGCAGGCGGCCACGTCGGCGGGGGTGGCGGCGCTGGAGAACAAGAACGGGCGGGCCCGCTGCCGCAAGTACTCGATGATCTCCCGCTTGCCGGCGAGGTATCCGCCCATAACCCCGAACGCCTTGGACAGGGTCCCCATCTCCAGGTCCACGCGGCCATGGAGACCGAAGTGGTCCACGATACCGCGGCCGGCGCGGCCCAACACGCCCTCGCCGTGGGCGTCGTCCACCATGACCAGCGCGCCGTACTTCTCGGCCACCTCCACGATCTCCGGCAGCGGGGCCAGGTCCCCGTCCATGGAGAACACGCCGTCGGTGACGATGAGTTTGCGCGGCACATCTTTCTTCTCTTCCAGGGCCTTGGCCAAGGCGTCCACGTCGCGGTGGGGGTAAATGACCCGCTCGGCCTTGGTCAGCCGGCAGCCGTCGATGATGGAGGCGTGGTTGAGCTCGTCGGTGAAGATGACGTGGCCTTGGCCCATGAGGGTGGGGATGGCGGCCAAGTTGGCGCAGAAGCCGGACTGCAGGGAGATGGCGTCCTCCGTGCCCTTGAACGCAGCCAGCTTGCGCTCAAATTCCACGTGGAGGGCCATCGTGCCGGCGATGGAGCGCACGGCGCCCGGTCCCACGCCGTATTGTTCCAGCGCCCGGCGGGCCGCCTCCTTCAACCGAGGATCGTTGGCGAACCCCAGGTAGTTGTTGGAGCACATGTTGAGGACCCGCCGACCGTCTACCACCGTCCACGCCCCGACAGCGCTTTCGATGGTGCGGATCGTGTTGTACAGCCCTTGTCGCTTCAGCTCCTCCAGCTCGGCCACGATGAAGTCGTATTTGCCCATAGCCTTTCCCTCGTCCCCGCAGCTTATCCGGTTTGTCGGGCACAAGCAAACTTCCAATTTCGCGCGCCCTTCGGTTAAAATGGGACCAGTCTGCGATCGAGAGGAGGCCGGATGAGCATTCTTGTCACTGGGGCCACAGGGCAGATCGGATCGGAACTGGTGGGGGAACTGCGCCGCCGCTACGGCCAGGAGCAGGTCATCGCCGCGGCGCGCCGCCGGGGGAGCGTGGCCGCACCTTTTGAAACTCTCGACGTCACCGACCGCGCCAGCCTGGAGCGCGTGGTGTGCGAGTACAAGGTGCGGGTGATTTACCACTTGGCGGCGGTGCTCTCCGCCACCGGGGAACAAGACCCCCAGCGCGCTTGGGAGGTCAATGTCAACGGGTGGCACAACGTGCTGGAGGTCGCCCGCACCCGTGGGGTGGAGCAGGTGTTCTTCCCCAGTTCCATCGCCGTGTTTGGTCCCAACGTGCCCCGTGACCGCACGCCCCAAGAGGTGTGGTTGGCGCCCACCACCATGTACGGGGTGACAAAGGTCACCGGCGAGCTTTTGGGCGATTATTACGCGCGCAAGTACGGGGTGGATGTGCGCGGCCTGCGGTATCCTGGGATCATTTCCAGCGAGACACCTCCAGGTGGGGGGACCACGGATTATGCCGTGGAGATTTTTTACGCTGCGGTGGAGAAAGGCCGCTACACGTGCTTTGTGCGCGAGGACACCATGCTGCCCATGATGTACATGCCCGACTGTTTGCGCGCGGCGCTGGAGCTGATGGCGGCGGAGCGGGGGCGGTTGCGCTACCGGGTGTACAACATCACGGCGATGAGCTTCACGGTGGGGGAGCTGGCCGAGGAGATTCGGAAGCACATTCCGGGGTTTGTGGTGGAGTACAAGCCGGACTTTCGCCAGGCCATCGCCGACTCCTGGCCGCGGAGTTTGGACGACAGCGCGGCCCGCGAGGATTGGGATTGGCAACCGGCCTATGACCTGCCCCGCATGGTGGAGGACATGCTCCGCCGCCTCAAAGATCGTCTCTTGGCCTTTCCCTAAGACCAATGGGGTGCCCACGGATTTAGATACAGAGACGAAAGGGAAAGCATGAAGGAGTTCTTGCTGGGGGTTGATGTAGGAACTCAAGCTACCAAGGGGGTTGTAGTCCGACCCACAGGTGAGATTGTGGCTGTGGCTGGAGAAGAATATGGGGTGCTCCATCCCCAACCTCTCTGGGCTGAACAATGGCCAGACGTTTGGCTTCAAGCGGTGTGTTCAACCATTCGCAACTTGTTGGTAAAAGCACAAATCAAGCCGAGGGAGGTTGTCGGCTTGTGCATCAGTGGACTGTACGGGGGTAGCGGTGTTCCCCTGGATGCACGGATGCAACCAGTTCGGCCGTGTATTATTTGGATGGACAGACGAGCCACTGCTGAGGTGGAGTGGATCAAGGGTAACGTCGACCTGGAAAAGCTTTTCTACATAACAGGGAATTGGGTAGACAGCTATTTTGGGTACACAAAGATCTTGTGGATTAAGCGACATGAGCCGGAAAAGTGGAGACGCATTTCTTTGTTTCTTCCCCCCAACTCCTATATTAACTTTCGCCTGACGGGGCAGATAGCCATCGATCACTCCTCAGCGGGGAACCTAGGAGGGGTATACGACATTCGCGGCCATGCTTGGTCTGAGGTTATGGCGCAGGAGTTGGGCATTCCACTTGAGCTTATGCCCCAGAAAATTGTTTCCTCAAGTGACGTAATAGGCGAGATTACAGAAGTGGGGGCCCGTTTGACCGGCCTGGCTACAGGAACCCCTGTACTTGCGGGCGGTGTAGACGCTCCCATGGCTACTTTGGCGGCTGGAGCGCTTTGCGATGGAGACAACGTGGCCATGATGGGGACATCTACGTGTTGGGGTGTAATCCACGGCGGAGAGCGATTTGCCAGGGAACTGGTTTCCATGCCTCACGTTGCAGCTGCCACCCAAAAGTTCTACAGCTGGGGTGGTTCGGCTACCTCAGGAGCACTGGCCCGGTGGTTTCGCGATCAACTGGGCCAAACTGAGGTGGAACGAGGTGTAAGAATGGGGAAAGACCCGTACCAGCTGTTGGACCACGAAGCGCAGGCGGTTCCTCCCGGATGCGAGGGATTGATTGCCCTACCCTATTTTATGGGTGAACGTGCCCCATTGTGGGATCCCACTGCACGCGGTGCCTGGGTTGGTCTCACCCTGGCCCACACCAAAGGCCACCTCTTTCGATCGCTCCTTGAAGCTTCTGGGTTTGCCTTACGCTACGCCATCGAAGTGGGAGGGGAGCTGGGTCTCCCCATAGGCAATGAAACCACGGTGGTCGGGGGGGTAGCAAAATCCCCCCTGTGGCTCTCAATCCTCGCGGATATCACTGGCCGTGCGATCCGCACCCCCGCCACGGAAGGGATTGAAGCTCCCCTAGCCGACGCTTTGCTTGTTGGACTCAATGCAGGCCTCGTGGATCGGTATGAAAGGATTCGCCAATGGGTGCGATATGCCGATCCAGTTCTTCCCGATCCAGGGCGACACGCCATGTATAACCGCTGGTACACCTTATACCGCCGGCTTTATGAGATTCTTCGCCCATTTTTCTGTGAGCTCAACAGGCTTACCAGCGGCTAGGCGAAAATGCGATAGCTAATGCCAAGCATACGGGCCACCCATACGAGTTCCTCTACCCAGTCCCCATATACGCCATGGATGTGGTTGGAGTCGTATTCAGCAAGCAGCTCTTCCGGCGCTACGGAAAGCCGAGCAAAGGCATGGGGCCAGTTCACTTGGATGGCGGCTGCCTTACGTTCAGCTTCTTGACTAGGCAGTTCGACGAATTCCCCCGGCAATATTGCTAACCAATAGCGCCCATTTCGACGGGCGAGCCGAGCTAGAGTAACTTTGCCTGGCGCAGCAATGTGGCGCACGGCGGCTCCTCCCGCGGGGAAATAAAATCCTTGAGGATAAAGCTCTACCCGTGGCAGGTTCACACTTGGGTCATGGGAATGACCTGCAAAGTATGTAGGATGGGTTCCTGAATTGCAAAGATCAAAAACAGCAAACTCCTCATCATAGTGGCGGAGATCGGCAAATAAGACTGGTTCGCCAGAGATGTGTTTTAAGATTTCCATAGTTAAGGCCCCATCCATATCCGCTTCTGTAGCAGCAACCAATGGTTCTTTAGGACCGTTCCAGTCATAAGGGTCGTTGAGGAATGCCTCAGCTACGTCCATGGTCACAAAGTTATCCGTAAGCTCAGGCTGGCTCTTTACCCCGAGAAAATCTAGGCCCATCTCTTTGGCCATTTCTCGAAGCACAATATAGCTACTAATTTGGAGTTTAAGTTTTTCTGGGGTGAGTTGCTTTCCATCGTAACGGATCTTGCCTACTAACCGAGAAAGCCATTGGAAGGCGTGTTCAACCTCTTCCTGAGGAGCTTGTTGAGCGCGGCGGACGATTTCCCATTGGTCGATGTGTTCGATGTCTACCCCGAAAAGGTGCATCCATTGGTCCGGATTGGCAACTGCGGTGAACATACCCATAGGACGCCCACCAAACAATCCGAATGTTTCTCCCTTTAATCGGTTAACCGCTGAGCCAGCACGAACGAAGGCCAAGACTTTTCGGAGGACGTTGGGATCACGAATGTCACCTGAAAGGCGGCCATGGAACACACCGATTTGGTCAAGGGCTCCAGCCGCAGCCAGCATTCCGACCATCCCAGGGTACTGAGGATTGATATTAGAAAATAGGAAGAAAGGACCAGGAGCGAAGCGAGAGGCTATGGCAACGAGGTGTGGGAAGCTCCACACCGCAAAATTAAAAATCGTGGCTTCACAGCCCTCTTGTGTCAAGCGCGAGGCTTCGTTTCTTGCTAGCTCTGCGTTCCAGACAACCTCTCGGCCAACGACAGGCTCTATCTCTCCGGTAGCTTGTAAGACCTCGGCTAAGCGACTTTGAAATTCTAAATTGACCGGCTCGACTTCCTTATGCACGCTTTCACGACCGTCTGAAAAGGTCAAAATGCCTACCCGTCTCCTGTTCATTGTGCCTCCTTTTTGCGTGGATTTTAGCTTATCATATTCTAGCGACCCTATTATCCGTCCCTTTTTAAAGCTTCCCTATCGCTTTTAACGCTGACTTCAATAAGGCCAACTCCTCTTCTGTCGCTGGTGTCAGCGGTGGTCGTGGAAGTGACGTTGGCAGTCCAGAGAGTATTTCGAAAGCCGCTTTCACCAAGGGTGTAGGATTAATTCTTCTTTTGTCCTTCCCATGAAAAGCTGTGAAGACCCGCATTAAGCTGTGGTATTTGCTTGTTGCACAGTCGTTACGGCCAGAAAGGAAGTCCTCAACCATGCTTTTTATGATATCTCCCACAACGTGAGCTCCGCCGCTGACCACCCCTACGCCCCCCTGAATGAGGACTTGTAGGACCATCGGATCGTCACCGGAATATACGGCTAACCGGCCACCAGTCTTCTGGATAAAGGCTGTTGCCTGGAGAGGATTTAATCCTGCCTCATCTTTGATTGCGACGATGTTGTCTATCTCAGCGAGGCGTTCAGCTGTTTCAGGAGCGATGTTGACTCCGGCAAAAAGGGGGATATTGTAAATCATTACAGGCAGGGAAGTACTCTGGGCAACTGCCTGAAAATGCCGATATATACCCTCCTGTTCTGGATGGGAGTAGTACGGCGCTACCACCATTATTGCGTCGTAGCCCAGCTTCTCTGCTACCGCGGTAAGCTTTACCACCTCTCTTGTCGAGGGCGCTCCAGTTCCCGCAATCAGTGGAACCTCATCGTCTATTTCCTCTTGAATTTCCTCAAAAAGCTTTACACGCTCCTCGAAGTCAAGGGCGTAGAATTCACCTGTTGTTCCACTTACGATGATAGAATCGCAGAATCGGTTCTCTACAACGAACTTGGCAACTTTTCGAGTCAAGGCGTGGTCTATCGAAAGATCTTGTTTAAACACTGTGATCAGTGGGAGTAAGACACGCCCAAACTTTGCTACAACGCTATTCTTTTGACCGATATTCTTCATGGTTGCCATTGGGCATCGCCTCCTGTTTCTCCTATCCTGTATATCCGAAAAGCCGGGGTATGAAGAGCACTATATTTGGAAAGTAAGTCATAAGTAATAGAACAGCGACTTCTAGGGGGATCCAATAGATGAGCATTTCCTTGAAGACTTCGCGAAGTGGTGTACCGCTCACTGCACTTGTGATAAATCCAGTCTGCCCATATGGTGGCGTATCCAACGCGAGCATAAGGTTAAACACAGTGACCACACCAAAATGCACAGGATCGATTTTGAGGGCCACAGCTAAAGGGAAAATCATAGGTACAACCACAAGCTGAATAATCGAAACGTCAATAAACATTCCCAGTATGAAGTAAAGGATGTTCGCGGCTAAAAGAAACATCCATTTACTGGACATGAGTCCGGATTGTACAAAAGCGGCCGTTAAGAGCTGAGGGATTTTCTCTCGGGCAACGACATAGTTAAAAATGTAAGCAGCAGCCACGATAGCACTGATGTATCCCATACTTTCCGCGCTTTTCATCAGAATTCTATAGAGCTTTTTTAAGCCCAGGGTTTTGTAGATAAAGAAACAAATGAGGATGACATAAACACCAATAATGGCTGCCGCTTCAGTAGGTGTACATATTCCTCCATAGATGCTTACTAGAAGGAATACAGGGCCCAATAAGGCTGGAAGGGCATGCCAGAAAGCCCTGATAACGGCCTGCAGCTGAAATTTCTCCCCGCGCGGGTAGTTCCGGATGCGCGCAAGAATGTAGGCTAGCACCATCTCAGCAACGCCTAAAAGCAGCCCCGGAAGAAAACCCCACAGGAACAAGTATCCGAGGGAAGTTCCTGTCAACATAGAAAAGATGACCATAGGGATGCTAGGAGGAATGATGGGGCCGATTGTAGCGGAGGCGCATGTCACGGCACATGCAAACTTTCCTTCGTAACCAGCGTCCATCATTGCCTTAATTTCCATGCTACCAGGACCTGCGACATCGGCGATTTCAGATCCACTCATGCCTGCGAAGATGATGCTGTTAATAATGTTCGCTTGTGCCAAGGCACCGCGAATACGCCCAAGAGCTTTTTGGACAAAACCGAAAATCGCTTCGGTCACCTCTGTTTCGTTCATGAGGTTCGCTGCAAATATGAATAAAGGGACAGCGATAAGGACTGTTTGAGACGAAAATTGTATCACCAAGATATCGATCAAGTTGGCTAAGCTGAGATGCTTGAACAGAAAATACAAAATGCCTCCGCCGATCATGCCAAATACCAGGGGGTAACCTAGTAGGAACGTTAATCCGAAGAACGCAAAAAAGGCAATTATTGCCATGGTTTCCTCATCGGCTTTCTCAGTATGCCCGTGGTAAGCTCACGAAGCCCAGAGTACAAATGGGTAACGTTGTGGATGATGACGAGGACCATGAAAAGCGGCAAGCACACCACAAGGTAAGTCCAGGGAATGTTGAGAACTTCTGATCGAAGTATACGGTACCAGATCATTTGACGGATTACAGTAGGCAAAGAGATAGTAAACAGCACGATAATCGCTAAATCAAACAAGACATCAATGGCTAAGCGAGCTTTCCGCGGAAGTTTGTCGTACAGAATGTTGAACCGGATATGATCACGATATCGTTGTGCACAGGCAGCGCCTAGTAAAACGCCCCAAGGGAAAGCATACTGTGTTATCTCGAAGAGCTCGGGCGAAGGTTTTTTGAGGAGGTACCTTGCTACAACTTGGCCGAACATGGTCAACAAGACGGTGAAAAGAAACAGAGTTGGTCCGTGAATTTCGATAAAATCCAACAAGGTACTGAACAGTTTTCTAATTAGCCGCCGTACGTCCATCGTGCTCTACCCTACAAGGACAAAAGGCGAGGCGGGTTCAAGCCCCCGCCTCGCCCTTGCATATGCTCACATTCCCTGGATCTTCTGATACATGCCTGGACCCCACTTTTCGTCAAACTCAGGCTGGCTATAGAACTGGCGGGCATGTTCGATGAACGCAGCCTTGTCGGGGATGATGATTTCGAGTCCGTATTCCTCACGGAAAACTCTGAGGAGCGTAGCCTCTTGCTCCAGCACAGTGTAGTTCATGTAGTACCGGGCCACTTCCATAGCCTTCTTGATGTAGACTCGATATTCTTCGGGCATGCTTTGCCATAGCTCCTCGTTTATAACCGGGCAGATCATACCAATTTGGTGATCGGTCAAGACTATGTACTTCGTCACTTCTACGAACTTTGCGGCGAGGTCTGTGGGCAGGGGGTTATCCTGTCCGTCTATCGTTCCCGTTTTGAGTGCCAAGTAGACTTCGCCAAACCCCATCGGAGTAGGTGTAGCCCCCAGAGCGCGGCCCATGTCGAGGAAGGTCTTATTGTTTGGCATTCGAAGTTTAACCCCGCGCAGGTCCTCTGGCCTGTAGACTGGGCCTACTTTGGCGGTGAGGTTCAGTTCGCGCGTACCCAGGTACCAAATGTCGAGAACTCTGAGCCCCACTTTTGCGGCCATTCGGTCAAAGAGTTCCTGGACCATTGCACTGGTCATGACGCGGTACAAATGGTCTAGGTCCCGAAAGACATAAGCAGCCTCAAACACGCCAAACTCAGGCATTCCTGCCAAGTCTGCAAACCACGACGGGGCTCCATCGCCAGCCATTTCGAGGTCTCCCCTCATGACGGCGGTCAACGCTGTTTTTTGGTCTCCCAGCTGGCCTGAGTGGTAAACTTCTACTTTAATTTTGCCTCCGCTCAGTTGTTCCACAATCTCGGCAAATTTTTGCATGGCGAGTACCTGGGGTTGTGTAGGGGCAGCGACAGTGTTGAACCGGAGCACATACTCTGGTGCTTCTTGCGCCCAACAAACAACACCAACCAACACGGTTAACAGTCCAATCAAGACACTCTTTTTCATCGTCCTTCACCTCCACAAGTTACTTTAAAATTGGGCCTAGGTTGCTAGCAGAAGAATTTGCTCCCGACACATCACCTCCTTGTCATCCAAGTCTCCTACATCGCGTACGTGCGTACGCTTCCGGCTTATAACATAAACTTTTTGGGAACAAGAAAAACTTTCTTTCATCGGAACTTGACCTCTCCAATCGCACAATGGTTCCCAACTGTAAGCAGTTCTGGGGATTGCAGTCCTCTCACCTTAAGTTCAACTGGGACCCGGATTTCTTTGTAGTCGCCCGATTTCAAACCTTGGATTCGTTCATGCAATAAGGTAAACGCCTTGTGGCCTATGTCGTAGGGATGCTGGGCTACGGTGGTCAGCGCAGGATAGATCATTCCTGCCCACTCTAGGTCGTCAAAACCCACTACAACTACCTGGTTGGAAGCCATGATTTGATGAGCGCACACCTCTTGTAACAAGCCAATGGTCATCAAGTTGTTCGTGCTGAATATAGCGGTAGGCGGATTAGGAATGGCGAGAAGCTTTCTTGTCGCCTGTCGACCGCCTTCAATCCTGTAGCTGCCCCAGGCCACTAGGTCTTCAGAAAACGAGATCCCGGCTTCTTCTAAAGCCTGCTTATAGCCCGCTAGTCGTTCTTCTGTTGTTGTTGCCCCAGGGATCCCCAGCACGATTCCAATACGGCGGTGCCCCCGCTCGATCAGATGTTTAGTAGCTAGATATGCTCCACGCACATTATCAGACAGGACTGCGTCAGCTGCAACCCCTTTGGCCTTACGATCAACAAATACAAAAGGCAGTTTCCGTCGCACCAGTTCGTGAATAGCACGGCTTCTTCCATCTTGTGTAGGTGCAATCAGCATCCCGTCGATCCGGCGGCGCCAAAGGGAATGGATATACAGATCTTCCTTTTGGGGATCTTCGTCGCTGTTACAAACGATCAGCGAATATCCTGCTGCGAGGGCCGCGTCTTCGGCACCACGTACGAGCGTAGCGAAAAACGGGTTCGTAATGTCGGACACGAGCACCCCAATCGCATGGGTCACCCGGGTGCGCAAGGATTTAGCTACAGCGTTGGGCTCATAGTCGAGCTCGGCCATTGCCCGGTGTACCCGGGCGGCCGTCTCCGGGGCTACATACCGCGTTCCGTTGATTACATGGGACACTGTGGCCACGGAGACCCCAGCCCTTTCCGCCACTTCCCGGATTGTTGCCATGGCTAAACGTTTACGGTAAACGTTTAACACATGGTTTATAGCGATAAGCTTCTCGCGTGTCAAGTATTCCATGACTGAAAATTCAAATGAACGCAGGTTCTTGAGTAATCAGGGAAGAAAATAGGACACTTGAAGATGCGGGTGACGAATGTCCATGTGGGACATTGATCACCTCGACTATGTGGAAGGTCGCCAAAACAATGTCCCCCTTTAAGAGGAACGACGGCGACGCTTGTAGCAGGCAAGCGTGCATTGGCAGACGGCATGGCGAATTCCGCAGATACCGAAGAAGATGCAAACTAGACCCCAAAAGAGCGGGTGTGCAAGGACTCGAAGTGGGGTAGAAACGGAAGAGGCAAGGGTTGCACCCCAAGCGACAAGGAAACAGCCGCCCACTATGAACGCGTGGCAGAGAACTAAATAAAAAGCTTTCATGGCCCCGGGATGTAGGCCACGGCTTCGATTTCGATGCGCGCCCCCTTGGGCAGGGCCGCGACCTGCACGGTGGAACGGGCCGGAGGCTCCAGATCAAAATACTCGCCGTAGGTGCGGTTGACCGCGGCGAAGTCCTCCATGTCCACAAGGAAAATGGTGACCTTGACGAGGTCTTTGAGGGTCGCGCCGGCAGCGGCGAGCACGGCTTTGAGGTTCTCCATGCAGCGGCGCGTCTGCACCTCGATGGGACCGGTCACCAATTCGCCGGTTTGGGGGTCCAGCGGGATCTGACCGGACACAAACAAGAAATCCCCGGCTTGAACCGCCGGGGAGTAGGGGCCGACCGTGTGCAGGTGGCCGGGGGCGATGGCGCGGCGGGTCATACCCAGGTGAGGCGCGCTTCCTCAGCCGCGTCGCCCCGGCGCGGACCGAGCTTGAGGATCCGCGTGTAGCCGCCTTCCCGGTCCTTGTACTTGGGCCCAATTTCCGAAAACAGCTTGTCGGTGGCGTCCTTGTGCTGCAAGACGGCGAAGGCGCGGCGGCGGGCGGCTTGGTCCCCTTGCCGGGCCCACGTGACAAGCCGCTCCACCAACGCCTGGGTGGCCTTGGCCCGGGCCGGCGTGGTGTCCACTTTCCCGTGCAAAATGAGGGCTTGGGCTTGCCCGCGGATCAGCGACCGGCGACGGTCCGCCGTCATGCTCAGCTTGGCCACTTTGCGACGATGACGCATCAGCCCTCCTTTTCCGAGCGCAACGCGTAACCCAGCTCGCTTAGGCGGGCCTCCAAACGGGCGAGGGTCTTCTCCCCAAACCCGTGGATGTCCGCGACCTCTTCCCGTGTCTTCTTCAGCAGGTCGCCCAAGGTCACCACGCCCTCTTCGCGCAGGAGGTTGCACGCCCGCACCTCAAACCCCAGCTCAGAAAGCGGGCGCAAAAGTTCCTCGTTCATTTGCGCGGGGGCTGCGGCCAGCTCCTCGGCGGTCACCCCCTCCAGCACCTGGAAATGCCGGAACAGAATGTGCACGGCTTGTTGGACGGCTTCGCTTGGGGTCACGGCGCCGTTCGTCCACACCTCAAGCACAAGGCGTTCGTAGCCCGAGCGGCCGCCCACCCGCGTCTCCTCCACCTGGAAGTTCACCTTCTCGATGGGGGAAAAGTCGGCGTCCACAGGGATGAGGGACAGGGGGGCATCTTCCCGCTTGTTGTGCTCCGCGGGGCGGAACCCATGCCCTGTCTCCACCTCCATCTCCACTTCCAACTTCCCATCTTCTTCGAGGGAGGCGATGTACAAGTCGGGGTTGACAATGGTCACTTCAGGGGGCGTTTCGATGTCCTGGGCGCGCACCTCTTTGGGGCCGGAGGCCGTGAGGAAAAGCCGGTATAGGCCGTCGCCGCTCACCCGCAGGGCCAAGCCCTTGAGGTTGAGGATGATGTGCAGCAGGTCCTCCCGCACCCCGGGGATGGTGTCGTATTCGTGGAAGTGCCCGGGGAACATGACCCGTACCACCGCAGCGCCGGGAATGGCCGAAAGCAGGGTCCGCCGCAGGGCATTGCCCACGGTGGTGGCGTAACCCCGCTCCAACGGCTCCACCACGAGCTTGCCGTAGCGCTCGTTGTGCTCCACCCACTTGGCCGATTCGGGGTAAACGAAGTTCATGCTATCTGGAGTAGAACTCCACAATCAGGTTCATGTCCACGGAGTGATCCAACTCCTCCAGGTTGGGCTCGGCGTTGACCTGGATGCGCAACCCCTCCATGTCCCGGGTGATCCAGCTGGGGGCTGGGCGGCGTTGGGCCCAGGCTTTCATGGGTTCCTTGAGCTTGGCCTTGGATTCCGGCCGCAGCTCCACGATGTCCCCTTCCTCCAGCAGCACCGAGGGGATGTTGGTGTGGCGGCCGTTGAGCAGGAAGTGGCCGTGGCTAATGAGCTGGCGGGCGTGGTCACGGGACACGGCGAACCCCGCGCGGTACACCACGTTGTCCAGGCGGCGCTCCAAGAACTTGAGGATGGCCTCCCCGGTGACGCCCTTCCACTTCTTGGCCGCTTCCACATACCGGCGGAACTGGGCCTCCCTCACACCGTAGATCCGCTTGAGCTTTTGCTTTTCCCGGATGCGAATGGCGTAGGGGGTGGCCCGTCGGCGGGTGCGCACGCGGCCATGTTGGCCGGGGATCTTGTTCCGCCGCACAATGGCGCACTTGTCGCTGTAGCAGCGGTCCCCCCGCAGCATGAGCTTCTGCCCTTCACGGCGACACAACCTGCACTTGGGTCCTGTGTACCTGCCCATGGCCTCTTGTCCTCCTAGCTGTGGCTCACTGGGGTCACGTTCTTGACCTCTTCCACTTGGATGTCGGAAGAGCGCAGGGTTTGCACCACGGCTTGGCGGCCCGGCCCGGTTCCCTGTACGGTGACAATGACCGAGCGGATGCCGTATTCCTTCATTTCTCTCAGCAGGGCTTGGGTGGCCAACTGCGCGGCGTAAGGTGTGCCCTTGCGGGATCCGGAAAACCCCGCGGTGCCCGCCGACTGCCAAGTGATCGTGTTCCCCTGCAGGTCGGTGAGGGTGAGGATGGTGTTGTTGAAGGTGGAGTGCACATGCACTCGAGCCCGTTCCAGCTTGATGGCCTTCTTTTGCGCCATTACTTCCTCTTCCCCGCCTTCGCGGGCCGCGGTCCCTTCCAGGTGCGGGCGTTGGTGCGGGTCTTCTGACCGCGCACCGGCAACCCCACCTTGTGCCGCAATCCCCGGTAGCAGCCAATGTCGATGAGCCGCTGGATGTTGGCCTTGACCTGCCGCCGGAGATCCCCTTCCACCGTGTACGACTCCACTTCTTTGCGCAGGGCGCTCACTTCCTGCTCGGTGAGGTCCATGACCTTGGTGTTGGGGTCGATCCCCGTTTTCTTCAGGATCTCCCGAGCCCGCGATGGCCCGATGCCATAAATGTAGGTGAGGGCCACCTCCACGCGCTTCTTCGCCGGCAAGTTAATGCCCGCAATTCTCGCCATACTTCACCCTTGCCTCTGCTTGTGTTTGGGGTTGCGGCAAATCACCCACAACCGTCCTTGACGACGGATCACCCGACACTTCTCGCAGATCTTCTTGATCGAACTGCGAACCTTCATGGGGTCCTCCTCACGACTCGCGGTACACGATGCGGCCGCGGGTGAGGTCGTAGGGCGAAAACTCCACCACCACTTTGTCGCCCACCACCACCCGGATCAGGTTTTTCCTCATCCGCCCCGAAGTCACACACAGCGACTCCTGGCCGTTTTCCAGCCGCACGCGGTACATGGAGTCGGGCAAAACAGCGATCACCTCTCCGCGCGTCCGAATCAGCTCCTTCTTCGGCACACTTCCTCCCCAATCCAACCCGTGAGCACCTTGGGCCCATCCGCAGTTATGGCCACCATCTCCTCGTAGTGGGCGGCCAAGGTTCCTCCCCCGGTTACCGCAGTCCACCCATCGCCCAAAATCCGCACCGGAAGGTCATCGCCCTTCACCATGGGCTCCGGGCACAATACCAACCCCTCCCGTAGGAGGGGGCCCACCCCCGGGGGGCCAAAATTGGGGATGGGTGGGTCCTCGTGAAGCTCACGCCCAATTCCATGACCCACGAATTCCCGCACAACGTAAAAAGAGCCTGCCCGCACAGTTTGTTCAATGGCGTAGGACAGGTCGGAAACGTGACGCCCAATTTTAGCGGCTTGCACAGCCGCTCGCAAGGCGGCCCGCGTCGTCTCCATCAACCGCACCGCTTCGGCCGACACCTCGCCGATGGCCACGGTCACAGCCGCATCGGCGTAATACCCATTTCGCTTCAGCCCCAGGTCGAGGGAAAGGAGGTCGCCCTCTTGGAGTACCCGCCTGGGCGAGGGAATGCCGTGTACGATTTCGTCGTTGAGGGAGGTGCACAGGGTGGCAGGGAAGCCCTGGTAGCCTTTGAAGGCGGGGATCGCGCCGGCCTGGCGGATGCGCCGCTCGGCCAAGCGGTCGAGTTCGGCGGTGGTCACGCCGGGGCGGGCTTGTTGGGCCACCTCCAGCAGGATTTCCGCCAGAAGTTGGGCGTTTTCCTGCAGGATTTCCAGTTCAGGGGCCGTTTTGAGGGCGATCATAGGGCCAGTTTGGCCAAGGCCTCGGCCAGCACAGCCTCCGGGGCCTGGGCGGCGTTCACCTCGACCAGCAAGTTTTGGCGGCGGTAGTAATCCACCAACGGCGCGGACTCCCGCTGGTAAACCTCGTACCGGCGGGCCACCACTTCGGGGTGGTCGTCCGGCCGGACAACCAGCTCACCCCCGCACCGATCACAGCGGTTGGGCCTTTTGGGGGGTTGGGTCACCAAGTTGTACACCGCGCCGCACTGGCGACACACCCGGCGGCTGCTCAAGCGCCGCACCACCTCCTCTTTGGCAATGGCGAGGTACACAACCTTGTCCAGCTTGAGGAAGCTTTCCAGGCCGCGGGCCTGGGCCAACGTGCGGGGAAAGCCGTCCAAAAGCACCCCCCGTTGGGTGTCCACCCGCTCGCGGACCATGGCCAGCACGATGTCGTCGGGCACCAGTTCGCCCCGCTGCATGTACCCCCCGGCTTGGCGGCCCAAGGCCGTGCCCCGGGCCACCTCCTCCCGCAGCACATCGCCCGTGGAAAGGTGCACTAGGCCCAGCTTTTGCGCCAACTGGACGGCCAGGGTGCCCTTCCCTGCGCCGGGCGGACCGAGGAGGACGAGGTTCACAGGCCCCGCCTCCCCAAGAAGGCCGACCCCTTGATGAGGGACTCGTACTGGCGCATCACCAAGTGGGCCTCGATCTGCATGATCGTGTCGATCCCTACGCCCACAAGGATGAGGAGCGACGTGCCGCCCACCACAAACGAGCGGATCCCCGACGCCGCCTGGAAAATGTAGGGCAGCACGGCAATGCCAGCCAGGAACAGGCCACCCACAAGGAGGAGGCGGTTCGTCACTTGGCTGAGGTAGTCCGCGGTCGGTTGCCCCGGCCGCACGCCCGGCACGAATCCACCCGCCTCCCGCAGGTTCTTGGCGATCTCCTGAGGGTCGAACACCAGCGTGGAGTAGAAGTAGGTGAAGAAGAAGATGAGGATCACGTAGGCCACGAGGTAGATCCAGCTGCCCGGCTCCACGTAGGAGCGGAGGAAATTGAGCTGTGGAACCCAAGTGGCGATGGAGCTGGGGAGGGTAAGGATGGCCGAGGCGAAGATGATGGGGATGACGCCACCCTGGTTGATGCGCAAGGGAAGGTGGGTGGTGTGGCCGCCGTACACCCGCCGCCCGGTGGTGCGCTTGGCGTATTGAATGACGATCTTGCGCTGCGCCTGCTGGATGATCACCGTAAGGGCCACCACGGCCACAAACACGACGATGAGGACCAGCGCCCAGATCGGGTGGGCGGTGCCCGTGGAAATTTCCACGTACGTGGCCTGGACTTCAGCGGGAAGTCGGGCCACGATCCCCGCGAAGATGATCATGGACACACCGTTGCCGATCCCGTTTTCTGTGATGCGCTCCCCAATCCACATGAGGAAGATCGTGCCCGCCGTGAGGGCGGCGATGAACACGATGAAAAAGCCCAGGGAAGGTTGAGCCAACCCGGCCTGCACGGCCAAGAACCCCGTGGCCAACGACTGCAGCAAGGCCAAGGCCACCGTGGCCCACCGCGTGTACTGGGTCAGCTTTTTCCGCCCCTCGCGCCCCTCTTCCTGCAGCTTCTTGAGGGACGGGATCACCGGGGTCAGCAGGGAGAAGATGATCGACGCATTGATGTAGGGGATGACCCCCAGGGCGAACAGGGAGAACTGCTGGAGGGCTCCGCCGGTGAACAGGTTCAAAAACTGGAACAAACCCGCTCCAAAAATGCCTTCCAGGGTTTGGCCCAGTTGGCTGGTGTCCACGCCCGGCACGGGGATGTGGGCACCAGGTCGGAACACCAAAAGCATCCCCAGCGTGTACAGGATCCGCTTGCGCAGTTCTTCCACGGCCCACAGCTGCCCCAGTCGTCCCAGCACTTAACCCTCCTTGGGGGTTCCCAGCACGTGAACTTGTCCCCCGGCCTTCTCGATCTTCTCTTGGGCGCTACGGCTGAACGCGTGGGCTTTGACCACCAGGGCCTTGGTGAGGGTGCCATGGCCCAAGATCTTGACCCCATCTTGGATGGCCTTGATGACCTTGCGCTCCAAAAGCACCTCCGGGGTCACTTCTTCCCCGGCTTGGAAGCGCAGCTCCAGGTCCGCGAGGTTCACTTCGGCGTAGTTGGGCTTGAGGGGGTTGGTGAACCCTCGCTTAGGGAACCTCATCCAGAACGGTGTTTGTCCGCCTTCGAACCCCGGGCGCACGGTGACCCCGGAGCGGGCGTTTTGGCCTTTGGTGCCCCGGCAGGCGGAGTGGCCGCCGTGGCCGGAACTGTAGCCACGGCCCACCCGCTTCACGCCCCGTTTGCTTCCCGGTGCGGGCCGCAGGTTATCGATGCGCATCATTTTTTCTCGACCTCCACAATGTCCTCCACGGGCTTATCCCGCCGGGCGGCCACCATCTCCGGGCTCTCCAGCTGGGCCAAGGCGTCCAATGTGGCCCGGGCCAAATTGAGGGGGTTGGTGGACCGCAGGGCCTTGGTGAGGATGTCGCGGATGCCCGCGGCGCGACACACCGCGCCCACCGTGCGTCCGGCGATTACGCCCGTACCCGGGTAGGCGGGCTTGAGCAGCACCTTGGCTGCCCCAAACTCGCCCCGCACCTCGTGGGGAATCGTCCCATTGACCACGGGCACGGTGACCATGTGTTTGATGGCGTCGCGCAGGCCTTGCTGGACGGCTTGAGGGATCTCCACGGACTTGCCCACCCCCACGCCGACCCGGCCCTGGCCATCGCCCGCCACCACGACGACCCGAAACCGCAGGCGCTTACCACCCTTGGTGACCTTGCCCACCCGGCGGATGTCGATGACTTCCTGAATCAGCTCTGTTGTTGGGTTGATCATCAGAACTGCAGACCTCCCTCCCGGGCCGCTTCGGCCAAGGCTTGGACCACCCCGTGGTAGGGGTAGCCCGAGCGGTCGAACACCACTTTCTTGATGCCCCGCTCCTGGGCCAATTGGGCCAAGTGCCGGCCCACTTTCTTGGCCGCTTCCACGGTGGGCGAGCGCGTGGTGGCACGGATTTCCGGGGTCAGGGTGGAAGCGGCGACCAGCGTGTGGCCCCGGGTGTCATCGATGATTTGGGCGTAGATGTGGCGGAGGCTTTTGTACACGCACAGGCGCGGGCGGTCGGGCGTGCCTTTCACCTTGCGGCGAAGGCGCGCCCTTCTTTTCAACCGCTGATCGTTGCGCGTCAGTTGGGCCATGGCGCTCACCCCTTGGCTCCAAGTTTACCGGCCTTGCGCAAGATGGCTTCGCCCCGGTAGCGGATCCCCGTTCCGCGGTAGGGCTCGGGCGGGCGGATCTTGCGGATGTTGGCCGCCACTTGGCCCACAAGGGCCTTGTCGATGCTTTGCAGCACGATACGGTTGGGCTCGGGGACTGAGCACTCCACGCCGGCGGGGATCTCGAACTTGACCGGATGGGAGAACCCCAGCTCCAGGACAAGCGTTTTCCCCTCCAAGCGGGCGCGGTAGCCCAAGCCCTGGATTTCCAGTTCCTTTTGCCATTTTTGCGTGACGCCGCGGATCATGTTGGCCAACAGGGCCCGGTACAGGCCGTGGCGGGCGCGGAACGGGGCCCGGTCGCCCTTGCGCTCCACCACCACCTGGCCATCCCGGACCTCGATCGTCACGTAATCCGGCTCGTAGGGGCACTCCAACGTGCCCAGGGGGCCCTGGACCACCACCCGGTTGGGGCGGATCTCCACCGTCACGCCATTAGGGATGGGAATGGGCTTTTTTCCGATCTTGGACATGGCCTCACCACACCTCGAGGAGGAGTTCGCCGCCGATGTGCCGGCGGCGGGCTTCCTTGCCGGTCAGCAGGCCCTGGGAAGTGGACAGGATGGCCGTACCCAACCCAGCACGGGTTTGGGGAATTTCCTGCACGCCCACGTACACGCGGCGGGAGGGGCGGCTGATGCGGCGCGCGCCGCGCAGGGCCGGCCGGCGGAACCGCGTCCCCTCGCGCTTGTACTTCAACCGGATCTTCAACACGGGGTAGCTGGGCCCTGCCTCCACTGTGTACGACTCGATGTACCCCTCCTCCGCGAGAAGGCGGGCGATCTCTTCTTTCATCTTCGAGGAGGGCATCGTGACCTCCTCGGCGGAGCGGGCCACGGCGTTGCGGAGGCGGGTCAGCATGTCGGCGATGGGGTCTCCGATCATGGTTCCTCCTTCACCACGAGGCCTTGCGCACGCCGGGGATCTGGCCATCGAGGGCCAGCTTGCGGAAGCACATCCGGCACAGGCCGAAATCGCGGATGTACCCACGCGGCCGGCCGCACAGGGAACACCGATTCCGCTGGCGCACCTTGAACTTCGGCGTCCGCTTGGCCTTCTCGATCATCGCTTTCCTGGCCATCTCTCCCCCTAGTTCTTGCGGAATGGACAGCCCAAAGCAGCCAACAGGGCCCGGGCTTCCTGGTCCGTCTTCGCTGTCGTCACAATGGTGATGTCCATCCCCTGGGTGCGCACCACATCGTCGTACGACACCTCGGGGAACACCAACTGCTCGGGGATGCCAATGGTGAAGTTCCCCCGGCCATCGAACGCGTCGGGGGAAACGCCCTTGAAGTCTCGGATGCCGGGGAGGGCCACGTTGAACAGCTTCTCCAAAAAATAGTAGGCCCGGGGCCCCCGCAGGGTGACCATGCACCCGATGGCGTCCCCTTTGCGGATCTTGAAGTCGGAGATGGACTTCTTGGCCCGGGTGATCACCGGCTTCTGGCCCGTGATCTGGGCGAGGTTCTTCGCCGCCCCCTCGAGCACCTTGGGGTCGTCATGCTTGCCCACGCCCATGTTGATCACGACCTTCTCCACCTTGGGCACTTGCATCACGTTCTTGTACCCCAGCTCCTTCATCAGCCGGGGGACGATTTCCTGTTTATAGCGTTCGTATTTCATGGTCTAGGCGAAGGTGGCGTTGCACTGCTTACAACGCCGCATTTTCCGGCCCTCGACAAGGGCAAACCCAATGCGGGTGGGCACCCCACACTCAGGGCAGATGACCTTGAGGTTGGAGATGTGGATCGGGGCCTCTTTTTTGATGATCCCCGGTTCCCGCACGGTCTGGGTGGGGCGCTGGTGTTTGGTGACGATGTTGACCCCCTCCACAAGGGCACGTTGGCGCTCGGGAAATACCCGCAGCACCTTGCCCACCTTGCCCCGGTCGTCTCCGGCGATGACCTTCACACGGTCCCCTTTGCGGATCTTGGCCATGGTTACACCACCTCGGGGGCGAGGGAGATGATACGCATCATGCCCTTGTCGCGGAGCTCGCGGGCCACGGGCCCGAACACCCGGGTCCCGATGGGCTGTGCAGCCTTGTCCACCAACACCACCGCGTTGTCATCAAAGCGCAGGACGCTCCCGTCTTCCCGGCGGAAAGCCGCGCGGGTACGGACCACCACGCCCCGCACCACATCCCCTTTCTCAAAGTCCGAGGTGGGGATGCGCTTTTTCACCGAGGCGACGATGATGTCGCCGATGGTGGCTTCGCGCTTCTTCCCCAGGATGTTGATGCACTCCACTTCTTTGACCCCGGTGTTGTCGGCGACGACCAACACTGTGGTGGGCACGATCATGGCGCACCTCCCGCCCGACGCACCACTTCCACCAGCCGCCACCGCTTGAGTTTGGACAGGGGTCGGGTCTCCTCAATGCGCACAAGGTCCCCCACCTGCGCCTCCTGCCGCTCGTCGTGGACGTAGTACTTCGTGCGGTGGCGGACCCGCTTGTGGTACAGAGGATCTTCCGCCAACCGCTCCTCCACCACCACAAGCGTCTTTTGCATCTTGTTGCTGAGCACTTTGCCAATCCGTTGTTTACGCATGTTGCCGCTCCCGCAAAATCGTCAACGCGCGGGCAATGTCCCGCTTGGTCTTTGTTATTTCCGCGGTGTGGGTAAGCTGGCCCGAGGTGAGCTGAAAGCGCAAGGTGAGGAGTTTGCGCTTCCACTCCCGCACCCGCTGCTGCAGCTCCTCGGTGGACAGCTCGCGCAGCTCGTGGGCCTTCATGCTTCTCCTCCCAGCTGGAACCGCGTACAAAGCTGCGTGGGGATGGGCAGCTTGCAGGACACCTTGCGGTGGATCTCCTTGGCCTCCTCGGGGGTGACGCCGCTCAGTTCGAACATCACCCGGCCGGGTTTGACCACGGCCACCCAGTTTTCCACCTCGCCCTTGCCTTTGCCCATGCGGGACTCCGCGGCCTTTTTGGTGTAGGGCTTGTCGGGGAAGATGCGCACCCACACCCGGCCGCGGTGGGTGGCGCGGGCCAGCGCCGTGCGCACCGCCTCGATTTGCTGGCTGGTGATCCACGCCGGGGCCAGGGCTTGGATGCCGTAGTCGCCGAACACCACGGTATTGCCGCGGTTGGCCTGGCCCTTCAGGCGCCCGCGATGTTGCTTGCGGTACTTGGTTCGCTTGGGGAACAAGGCCGGCATATCAGGATCCCTCCGCTGGGGCGCGCTTAAGCGTCCACACCTCGCCGCGGAACACCCAGGCCTTCACCCCAATCACGCCGTACTTGGTCCAGGCAATGGTCTGGCCGTAGTCCACGTCGGCGCGCAGGGTGTGGAGGGGCACGCGGCCCTCTTTCATCTCCACCGCGCGGGAAATCTCCGCTCCGCCCAGCCGCCCGGAGACCCGGATTTTGACCCCTTGCGCCCCGGCGGCCATCACGCGGCGGATGGTCTCCTTCATGGCCCGGTACGGGTTGACGCGGTTTTCAATTTGGAAGGCGACATCTTGCGCCACAAGGGGAGCCTCCAACTCCGGCCGCTCCACCTCGATGACCCCGATGCGCACTTCGCGGTTCACCATTTTGGACAAGCGCTCTTGTAAGGCGGCGATCTCCGCGCCGGACCGGCCGATGAGCACCCCTGGCCGGGCCGCCCGCACGGTGATCGTGACCCGCCCTTCCGTGGTGCGTTCGATGAGGACCTCGGCGATGCCCGCCCCGCGGTAGGCCTTTTCAATGGCGTCCCGTAGGCGGCGGTCCTCGGCCACGTACTCGGGCACCTTCTCGTCCGGGGCGATCCAGGTGGACCGCCACTTCCGGAGCACGCCGATTCGGAACCCCACCGGGTGCGTCTTATGCCCCACTATGCCTCCTTTTCGGCCACGGCCACGGTGATATGGGCCAGCGGGCGACGGATCACGTCCGCGCGGCCGAATGCCCGCGGGTTGAGGCGGCGGATGCGCGGTCCTTCGTCCACCACCGCCCGCACCACCACCAACTTCTCCGCGTCCATCTCCAAGTTGTGCTGGGCATTGGCCACGGCGGAGTCCAGCACCTTGCGGATGAGCCGGCTGGCCTTGCTGGGGGTGAGGGCCAAAATGCGCCGGGCTTCGCTCACCGGCTTTCCGCGGATCTCGCGAATCACCAATCGGGCCCGCAATGGGGAGACCCGAACAAACCGCGCGCGTGCCACTGCTTCCCTCATCGCTTCCCCCTCACTTGGGGACCACCACTTTCTTCTTCACCCCGCTGTGGCCGCGGAACGTGCGCGTGGGGGCGAATTCCCCCAGCCGGTGGCCGATCATCGCCTCGGTGATGCGCACCGGCACATGGGTACGCCCGTTGTGCACGCGGATGGTCAACCCCACCATCTCGGGGGTGATCATGCTCGCCCGCGACCACGTCTTGATTTCCTGAATCTCACCTTTGCGGAACTTCTCGATCTTCTTGAGGAGATCCGGAGCTACAAATGGGCCCTTGCGCTTGGAGCGCCCCATATCACTTCCTCCTCTTGAGGATGAGCTTGTCGCTGGGCTTACGGCCGCGGGTGGGGACGCCACGGGCCAGCTTGCCCCACGGGGTCTTGGCCGGGCGGCCTTCCCCGGTGCGGCCCTCCCCACCGCCGTGGGGGTGGTCGTCGGCGGGCATGGCCGTGCCCCGTACCTCGGGCCGCCAACCCAAATGCCGCACCCGGCCCGCCTTGCCGTGCCGGACGTTTTTGTGGTCCGGGTTGCTCACCTGGCCGATGGTGGCCATGCACTCCAGGGAAAAGATCCTCAGCTCGCCGGAGGGCATGCGCACCACGGCCCGGTTTTCCTCCTTGGCCAAAAGTTGGGCCGCTGTTCCCGCCGCCCGGGCCACCTTGCCCCGCGAGCCGGGGTACAGCTCCACGTTGTGGATCAACGTACCGGCGGGGATGGCCCGCAGCGGCAAGGCGTTGCCCGGCTTGGGCTCGGCCTTCTCCCCCGCTTCCACCACGTCCCCCACCTTCAGCTCCACCGGGGCCAAGATGTACCGCTTCTCGCCATCGGCGTAATGCAAAAGCGAAATCCATGCCGAGCGGTTGGGGTCGTACTCCACCGACACCACCCGCGCAGGAACGCCCTGCTTGTCGCGGGCGAAGTCGATGAGGCGGTACATGCGCTTGTTGCCCCCGCCGCGGTGGCGCACGGTCACCCGGCCTTGGCTGTTGCGGCCCGCGTGCTTCTTAAGGGGGACCACCAGGCCCTTTTCCGGCTCCTCCGCGGTGAGCTCGGCGTAGTCGGGCAGCACGGCGTGCCGCTGCCCAGGGGTGACGGGTTTCAGTTTCTTAAGCCCCATGCCGATCACCTCACCAGGTCGATCTTGTGGCCGGGCGCCAGCTGCACGATCGCCCGCTTTTCGCTTTTGGTGCGCCCAAAGCGGCGATCCAGCCGCGTGCGCCGCGGCTTGCCCCGGCGGCTCATGATCCACACCTTCTCCACCTTGACGCCAAACAAGGCCTCTACAGCGTGGCGCACTTCCACCTTGCCCGCCTGGGGCGCCACCTCAAACGTGTACTTGCCCTCCTCCATCCCCCGCCACGTCTTTTCCGAGAGGATAGGCCGCAAAATGACGTCTTCCGGAGCCCTAGACATGGGCCAACCTCCTCTCCAATGCTTCGAGGGCCCGCTGGGTAAGGAGCACGCCCTCATGGACGAGAACCTCGTAGGCGGTGAGGGCATCGGAGCGCACACACGTGACCCCGGGGATGTTGCTGAACGACTTGGTCACGGGGACTTGGTACTCGTCCGGGGCTACGACCACCAACGTCTTCTCCGGGCAGGCCAATTTGGACAAAAGCTGGATGCCATCTTTGGTGCGCGGTTTGGGGAACCCCAGGCGGTCGATGGCTTTGACCTGGCCTTCTTGGTAGCGTGCGGTCAAGGCCGAGGCCAAGGCTTTGCGCCTCATCTTGCGGGGGAGTTCCAGGTCCCAGTCCTTGGGTTTCGGGCCGAAGGTGACGCCGCCATGGCGCCAGAGGGGGGAGCGGATGGAGCCATGCCGCGCCCGCCCGGTGTGCTTTTGGGGCCAGGGTTTACGGCCGCCGCCGCTCACCTCACCCCGCGTCTTCGTGCTCGCTGTGCCCTGACGCCGGTTGAGCAAATATGTGCGGACGGCCCGCCACAGCAGGTCCTCGGAAACCTCGGCCCCAAACAATTCCTCCCCCACCACGATCTCTTCCGGCGGGGCCTCCAAGTTGTCGAACCGGTACAAGCTCAGCTTAGGCATCGTGCTTCCTTATGCGCACAAGCCCGGAACGGGGTCCGGGGACCGAACCTTGGATGACCAGAAGCTGGCGCTCCTTGTCCACGGCCACAACCTTGAGGTTGCGGATCGTGATTTTTTCCACCCCGTAATGCCCGGGGTACTTCTTGCCCTTGACCACCTTGCGCAGGCCCATGCCGGCGGACCCCGGTCGGCGGAACCACTTGTGTCCGTGGGACTTGGGGCGCGAGCGGAAGTTCCAGCGCTTGATCGTGCCGGCAAATCCCCGCCCTTTGGAGATGCCGCTTACGTCCACAAGTTCACCAGGGGTGAAAATGTCCACGCGCAGTTCTTGGCCCACGGCATAGGCGGTGGGATCGGGCACACGCACCTCGAACAGGTGGCGCTTGGGGGGCACGCCGGCCTTGCGGAAGTGGCCCAACAAGGGCTTGGTGAGCTTGCGCTCAGGGACATCGCCCGAGCCGAGCTGCAGCGCGCTGTACCCGTGGTCCGCGCCCGTTTTCACCTGCACCACGACCGCGGGCTCGACGCGGATCACCGTCACCGGGATGGCCCGCCCTTCCTCGTCGAACCACTGCGTCATTCCCGCTTTTTCTCCGAGCAGTTCCAGGGCCATGGTCGCCTCACAGTTTGATTTCAATGTCGATCCCCGTGGGGAGTTCCACTTCCATGAGGGCGTTGATGGTGGCGGCACTGGGCTCTTTGATGTCGATCAAACGCCGGTGGAGCCGCCATTGGAAATGCTCCATGGACCGCTTGTCCACGTGCGGCGAGCGCAGCACGGTGTACAAGCGGCGCTCGGTGGGCAAGGGGATGGGGCCGCTCACCTTGGCCCGGGTGGCGGTGGCGGTGTCCACAATCTTTTTCACCGCCGCGTCCACCAGCTCGTGGTCGTAGCTTTGCAATTTGATCCTGATCTTTTCCCTAGCCATGGTACCCTCGACTCCTCAAAATCTCCTCGGCCACTTCCGGGGGCACTTCCCCGTAACGGGTCACCCGAAGGGTGTGTACAGCCCGTCCTTGGGTGAGGGACCTCAAATGGGTGGTATACCCTAAGGCCTCCCGCAGGGGCATGGCGCAGCGCACCACTTCCACCACCCCGCGGGTTTCTATGGACTGGATCTCTCCCCTTCGACGACCCAGGTCCGAGACAACCTCTCCGAGGTACTCGGTGGGCGTGATTATATCCCCCTCCATGATCGGTTCCAAGACAAGGGTTCCCCCCTGTTCCAGCGCCCGGCGCAAGGCTTGCGTTCCACACGCTTCAAACGCCACATCGGTGGAATCCGTGGGGTGAAACCGCGCCCCCACCAACACGGCCTCCACGTCCACCACGGGGAAGCCGCCGATGGGGCTGGCGCTCAGCGCCCCCTCGATCCCCCGGTGCACCGCGGCCACGAACTCCGCGGGCAGCGCTTCAGGGGCGAGCTCGCTGCGGAACCGGAAACTCTCCCCCCGGGGCCGCGGGGCAAACCGCACGCGGATTTGCGCATACTGGCGCCGCCCACCCAGGGTCTTGTCCAGTTCCTCCGTCAGCTCCACGGGCCGGGCCAAGGTTTCGCGGTACGCCACCATCGGCTTCCCCACCCGATGAGGAATGCCCAACTCCTCG
>FWPV01005319.1_pt1 | contig 25953 bp, 21 predicted proteins | sample 2228371 | NCBI WGS metagenome assembly FWPV01 (sample SAMEA103939776, study PRJEB20133) | metagenome
AGCAGATCTTTATAAATCATTTCTTCCGATTGTGAATAAAAATAAATTACCCAAACCTGATGTAATCATAATTGATCCACCGAGAAGCGGAATGCACGCGACAACGGTTAATGATGTTATAACTTTATCTCCCGGAAAAATTATTTATGTTAGTTGTAATCCCGCAACGCAGGTTAGGGATATAAAACTAATGGTTGAAGCAGGTTATAAATTAATTAAGATAAGACCTGTAGATATGTTTCCTCATACTTTTCATATTGAGAATGTAGCATGGCTAACAAAATAGAACACGGACAACACAGATTGCGCGGGTTTCCGCAGATTTTATCCGTGCCCATCCGTTAAATCCGCGTCATCTGCTTTCTATTGATTTTTAATAATCAGTACAAACTCACCTTTTAACTTTTCTTTTTCTACCCTGTTCAAAATGTTTCCGGTCTTGCCACGATAAAATTTTTCATTCTCTTTTGTAAGTTCAAATGCAAGCACGCAAGGGATGTTTGGACCTAAAAGTTTTACAATATCTTCCATTAATGATTTTAACCTGTATGGAGTATCCATTAAAACAATTGTTTCCCCTTTGGGTCCATTGGATTTTCGCTTTCTTAAATCCAGCAATTGCTTTCTTCTAATATCTTTTTTGGGGGAAAGCCATCCGTAATAGTAAAATTTTTCAAAATCCAACCCACTGCCAACTAAAGCTGTAAGCAAAGAGCTTGCACCGGGAACAGGAATTACATCAATTCTATTCTGTAAGGCAAGATCGACTAACAAATGTCCAGGATCAGAAAACAATGGTGTTCCGCAATCAGAAATTAACGCCGCTGTTTTGCCTTCAAGGAGTTTAAGCATCAAATCGTTGGCATTTTCATTTTCGTTGTGCTCATTTATAGAAAACAATTCTTTCTGGATTTTGTAATGAGATAATAATCGGCGCGCTTCCTTAAATTCTTCACAGATAATAAAATCGGATTCTTTAAGAATTCTTAAAGCACGTAAAGTTATATCTTCATAGTTGCCAATTGGAGTTGAAACAATGTAAAGTCTTGGTTTCATTTTGTTTCTTTGAGTCTTCGTGTCTTCGTGGCAGTGAATTTTGCCTCCAAGGCTCAAAGACACTAAGTTTAAATTCAATAATTTGTTTGAAAACTCTTGTTATTTGTGCTTAAATTTAAGCATAAATTTTATAATTAAATTCAGGCTTATGAAGCAACTTAGATTTTGCTCCATTTCAAATTGTCTTACCACGAATAACCGAATATGAACTTCCTATTTATTTCAAAATCTGAAAGGATAATGTAATATGAGTGAACATCACGGCGGACAAATTAAAGGACTTCCCGAGAACGCTTACAGTGAATTAAAGCCCGGCGAAGAATACAAACCACTGATGCCTGCAGATTCAACTCCGCAGGAAATTACTCCGTACTCAGTTATTATGGGATTGCTAATGGCAGTACTGTTTTCAGCTGCTGCGGCTTATCTTGGTTTAAAAATTGGACAGGTGTTTGAGGCTGCCATTCCAATTGCAATTATTGCAGTTGGTGTTTCAACCTTGTTAAAGAAAAAAGGTTCGCTCGGACAAAATGTGATTATTCAATCCATCGGGCAAAACTCAGGATTGATAGTTGCAGGTGCAATTTTCACCATTCCTGCTCTTTACATCTTAAATCTTGAAGCACACTTCTTTCAGATATTTTTAGCTTCCGCATTTGGTGGAGTGCTTGGAATACTTTTTCTAATCCCGTTCAGAAAATATTTTGTAGCAGAGATGCACGGTAAGTTCCCCTTTCCTGAAGCTACTGCAACAACTGAAATACTTGTAGCCGGAGAAAAAGGCGGCAAGCAGGCCTTGGTGCTTGTAGTCAGCGGTTTAATTGGAGGTATCTATGATTTCATCATCGCAACTTTTGGCTGGTGGAGTGAAGTTTTTACTACTCGTGTTTTTGGTTTTGGTGAAATGCTTGCAGATAAATTTAAACTCGTCTTCAGATTAAATGTTGGCGCCGCTGTTATGGGATTAGGTTATATAGTTGGATTAAAATATTCTGCTATCATCGCCGCTGGTTCTTTTGTCAGCTGGTACCTGCTTATTCCCGTTATTTCTTACATCGGCTCAGGATTAACAGAAACTTTTGGGACAGGTGCAACAAAATTAATCTCTGCGATGAGTGCTGAAGAAATTTTTCGTCAGTATGTGCGGCACGTTGGTATTGGTGGAATTGCAATGGCAGGTATTATCGGGATTATACGTTCATCCAAAATAATTCGTGATGCTATTTCGCTTGGTTTTAAAGAAATCTTCCACAAGAAAGATGGTGCACCACAAACAGTAAGAACCCAGATCGATCTTTCAATGAAGATAATCGTTGTTGGATTAATTGTTACAGCCGGTTTACTTTTTATATTCTTCCACTTAGGTGTTGTTAATAATCTTGGATGGGCTTTAACAGGATTGTTAATAGTTTTGATTATTTCATTCTTGTTTACAACGGTAGCTGCTAATGCAATTGCTATTGTTGGAACAAATCCTGTTAGCGGAATGACTTTGATGACATTAATTCTTTCATCTATCGTTCTTACATCAGTTGGATTAAAAGGTGAATCAGGAATGGTTGCTGCATTAATAATTGGTGGAGTTGTTTGTACGGCACTTTCTATGGCTGGTGGATTCATCACTGATCTTAAAATTGGTTACTGGCTCGGTTCAACACCACGCAAACAGGAACAATGGAAATTCTTAGGTGTTCTTGCATCTGCACTAACTGTAGGATTTGTTATAATGATATTAAATGAAACTTATGGCTTTGTTGGAGAAGGCGCTCTTGTTGCACCTCAGGCAAATGCGATGGCTGCAGTTATTCAACCATTAATGGATCAGCAACCTGCACCCTGGTTATTATATATTGTTGGAGCAATTCTTGCCTTAGTTCTTACTATGATAAAAGTACCAGCACTTGCTTTTGCACTTGGAATGTACATTCCATTAGAGCTTAACACTCCACTTTTGGTTGGTGGATTGATTGCACATTATGTTTCCACACGCAGCAAAGATGAGAAAGTTAACAATGCAAGAAGAGAGCGCGGAACATTAATTGCGTCTGGTTTTATAGCAGGTGGTGCGTTAATGGGAGTTATAAGTGCAATTTTAAGATGGCAGGGATTTAACTGGGTTAATCCGGAATGGGCAGAATCTCATTCAGCTGAATTGATAGCATTGATTATGTTTGCAATTATTTGTGTTTATATGATCTGGGATTCGTTGAGAGGGAAACAGGAGGCCGAGTAGGATAATTTAACTTTCAAAATAAAAAGCCATATCAAATGATATGGCTTTTTAAATTCAAAACGAACAAACTCACTTCAACAATTCCTTAACCTTACTTATCAATTCACTCAACTCAACATCAAACCTTTCACCAGTTCTTCTGATTTTAACTTCACATTTGTTTTCTTTTAGCTTCTTCTCACCTATTACAACCTGAACAGGCATTCCAAGTAAATCAGCATCATTAAATTTAAAGCCAGCGGCAGCTTCTCTGTCATCGTATAAAACTTCTATTGCTGATTTAGTAAATTCACTGTAAACTTTCTCACAGGCATCAACAATTTCCTGTTTCTTCAAATTCAAACCGATCAGGTGAACATCAAAGGGGGCAAGTACATTATTCCAGATTATTCCGTTTGCATCGTGGTTTTGTTCAATGTAGCAAGCCATAACACGCTCAACACCAATTCCGTAACTTCCCATAATTATTGGATATTCGTCTCCCTTTTCATCAGTAAACATAGCTCCCATCGAGTCTGAATATTTTGTGCCTAGTTTAAATATGTGTCCAAGTTCAATCGCAGGAAAAACTTCTAAATGTCGTTCACAGTTTGGACAACCTTCGCCGGATTTTACAATTCTAAAATCATCATACTCAATTGCAGGGATATCACGTCTAAAATCAATTCCGCCAATGTGATAATCATTTTTATTTGCCCCACTAAACATATTGTTTGCATCTTTCAAACGATTATCGGCAATAACTCTTCCATTAAATCCAATCGGACCAATTGATCCTGCATCTGCACCGGAGATTTCTTTTAATTCATCCGGGTGTGCGGGACGAACTGTTCCGCCAAGAACTTTTTGAAGTTTTGTTTCATTTACTTCATCATTGCCCAGCATTAGAATTAACACGGGTTTATCATTGTGGATATAAACTCTTGATTTTGCACATTGAGTTTCTTCGATCTTTAAAAACTCACAAAGTTCATCTATGCTTTTAACATTTGGAGTTGATATTTCATAAACTGATTTGCTTTCATTTTCTCTTTCAACTCCATCAACTCTGGAAGTAGCAACTTCAACATTAGCTGCGTATCCGCAGGATTCACAGTAAGCAACAGTATCTTCTCCAGCAGAAGATTTAACCATAAATTCTTCAGAACCTGTTCCGCCCATTGCACCGCTCGAAGCACCAACAACAAAATATTTTAATCCACATCTGTCAAAAATTTTTCTATAAGCCTTATCGTGAAGATTGTATGAATGATCGAGCCCTTCCCAGCTTGTGTCAAATGAATATGAATCTTTCATTAAAAATTGTCTGCCGCGAATCACACCACTTCTTGGTCTGGATTCATTTCTGAATTTAGTTTGAATCTGATACCATATCTGTGGCATGTCTTTATAAGATTTAACAACGTTGCGTGCGTGAAAAGTCATTATCTCTTCGTGTGTGGGAGCTAAAATGTAATCTCTGTTTTTTATATGAAAGAGTGTATCACCAAAAGCTTCAACACGGTTTGTTTCTTCCCAAATTTCTTTTGGATTAAGTGCAGGCAGATGAAACTCCTGTCCACCTATTGCATTCATCTCTTCTCTGATAATTTCAGAAATTTTTCTTACTACCCGATATCCTAATGGCAGAAAAGAATAAATACCGGCGCTTACCATTCTAACAAGACCAGATCTTAGCATTAAGATATGGCTTATTACAACTGCATCATTTGGAACTTCTTTTAATGTAGGTACAAAATATTTGCTTAATCTCATTATGTTTTCTGCTGATTTATCTGCTTAAAATTTGAAGCCAAAAATACTCATTTGATAAAGTTATTCAAAGCTAAAACCAGTTTGTTTGCTCACACTAAATTGAAAATTAAGAGATATTTATGAAGATTTTACTTAAGTTCACAGCTAAAATTTAATTCATTTATAAACAGTGAAAGAATTTTATGGAACATGCCCCTCAGGTTGAAATACCATTGCTAAGTATTTTACCTTTCGTTTTAATGTTAGCAGCTATTGCAGTTTTTCCTTTAACCTGGAATCACTTTTGGGAGAAAAACAGAAATAAATTATATATTGCAATCGCACTTAGCATACCAACTATTATTTATCTTTTAGTAAATGGATTTTCACATCAGTTAGTTCACACCATGTTATTTGATTATGTACCGTTTCTGATTTTACTAGGAGCGCTATTTACTATTACAGGTGGAATTTTATTAACCGGTGATATTGAAGCTAAACCAACTATAAACACTTTGTTCTTGGGCATAGGAGCCGTGCTTGCTTCTTTTATGGGAACGACAGGTGCCGCAATGCTTTTAATCAGACCTATCATACAAACCAATAAAGAGAGAACACACAAAGTTCATACAATTTTATTTTTTATTGGTATAGTAGCTAATTGCGGTGGTCTCTTAACTCCGCTTGGTGATCCCCCATTATTTATGATGTATTTACGCGGGGCACCATTTACTTGGTTTTTTCACCTTGTTCCGGAGTGGCTTGCAACAAATTTTCTTCTGCTTGTAATCTATTTTATAGTTGATAGTTATTATTACAAGAAAGAACCCAAATCAGCATTAGTCAGAGATGAGACAAACATTAAACCAATAAAAATTGAGGGAAAGAGAAATTTTATTTTCTTAGCAGGTGTTGTGCTTGCAGTTGCATTTATTAACGAACAATATTTTTCATTTATAAATTTAAATCCTTACTTTAAATTCATTCGGGAAGCAGTAATTCTTTTGATGGCTTATTTGTCATTGCAGTTTACTCCCAAACTTCTCAGAACATCAAACAATTTTACCTGGCATCCAATTGAAGAAGTTGCGTATTTGTTCCTTGGAATTTTTGTTACGATGGTTCCCGCTTTGCTTTATCTTGAAGTAAATGCAAAACACCTTGGTGTACAAACCGTAAGTCAATTCTATTATTACACAGGATTATTGAGCAGCTTTTTAGATAATACACCAACAGCAGTAACATTTCACTCATTGGCATTAGGGCTTGGAATAACTGAGGGATCTTTGGTTGCCGGAATTCCGGAAGCTTTACTGAAAGCCATTTCAACAGCAGCTGTTTTCTTTGGAGCTATGACTTACATTGGTAACGGTCCAAACTTTATGGTTAAAGCAGTTGCCGAAGAGAATAACATTAAAATGCCTGACTTCTTCAGCTATATGTTCAAATTCTCGATAATTATTCTTTTACCAATTTTTATTCTTGTACAACTATTATTTATTTAAGAGATGAACATTTACACATCAAATCCGTGGCACTCTGTGCCTGCTGGAAGGGATATTCCTAAAACCGTAAATACAATTATTGAAATCCCAAAAGGATCAAAAGGTAAATACGAACTTGATAAAACCAGTGGTTTACTTAGATTAGATCGGGTGCTGTTTTCTTCGGTTCATTATCCGGCAAACTATGGATTTATCCCACAGACTTATTGTGATGATAAGGACCCATTGGATATTCTTGTAATATGTTCAATTGATGTTGATCCTCTATCAATTATCGAAGCTAAAGTAATTGGTGTGATGCATATGATTGATGACGACGAACAGGATGATAAGATTGTTGCCGTTGCAAATAATGATATGGCAGTAAATTATATTAATGATATATCAGAACTGCCGCCACATACTGTAATTGAGTTACGCAGATTTTTTGAGGATTACAAAAAGCTTGAACACAAACAGGTTATTGTTGAACAGTTTCTCGGAAAAGAAGATGCATACAGAATTATAGAGGAAGCAGTTGAGTTGTATAAAAAAGAAAAAGATAATTTGATTAAGTAATTTTTTTATTTGGGTATGAGATAATAAATATAGACTACATACCCAAATAGTAAAAAAGCTCCTTCTGTTCTTGAAATAGAAAAACCCGTTTTGCTTAGCGGAAGAAGAACGATTGCAGTAATCAGCATAATCCCCAAATCCACATAACTTATACCTGCTGAACTAACCGGAATAATTAAAGCAGTGATACCCAGAATACTAAGTATATTAAATATATTTGATCCAACTACATTTCCGATTGCAATATCTGCTTCCTTCTTATATGAAGCAACTATAGAGGTAATTAGTTCCGGTAAACTGGTACCCACGGCTACAATTGTTAATCCGATAATTGCATCACTGACATTAAAAAGTTTTGCTATTGCCACAGCACTTTGAACAAATAAATTTGCTCCCCAAATTAATAAACCCAGACCAACCACTAAAAACAATATCGAAACAGGGATGCTTAATTTGCTTTCTAACCCCTCTTTAAATTCTGCATCAACTTCGGGATTTTTTTCTTTACGCGCTAAAATGATATTTACGATTGTATAGATAAATATTCCCGTAACAAAAATTACTCCGTCAATAAACCCAATCTCTCCATCTAATAACAACATTATTAGAAGAATTGAGATACCAATCATTATAGGTATTTCTCTCATAATCACATTAGCATGAACATTAAGCGGTCTGATTAAAGCTGCAACACCAAGAATTAGTGCAATGTTAGCAATATTAGATCCAATTACATTTCCTAAAGAAATTGAACTGTTACCCAAAAGCGCTGCCTTTAAACTTACAACTAATTCGGGTGCGCTTGTACCAAATGCAACCACAGTTAGTCCAACAACAAGAGGAGTAATTCCAATTTTAATTGCAAGATTTGAGCTACCTCTGATTAAGCCTTCTGCTCCAATAAACAGTAAGACTAAACCTCCAATCAGATATAAAACTATTTCTAAACCAGTCATCATTTATACTTGTTCAATCAAATATACTTTATCGTTTCTTCTTACTAAAGATGGAACTCTTAATGTAACCTCATCACCACGTTTTGCAGATTGTTCTTCTTTATCGTTTACAATCATTTTTTCTAATTTGATTTCAAGAACACCAGTAGTTTCACCCATAATTAAAATTTCATCATCTGTTTTAATCTTACCGGATTCTAAAAATATGTGTGCAACTTTAATTTCTTTAAAGTAGTTTAAAACTTTTCCAATGTACACTTTTCTGGTAGTAGCCTTACTTCCTTCAACCCCTGCATATTCTTCAGAGCTTGGTGTACCGAAATAGAATCCGGATGAGAATCCACGATTATAAACTTTTTCAAGTTCCGTTAATAAATCTTTTTTCTTTGCTTTGGTAAGATTTCCCTCAAAGTAAAGGTCAATTGCTCTGCGATAGACGGAAACTGCTTTGGCTACGTATTCAGGAGCTCTCTTTCTTCCCTCAATTTTAAAGGAATTAATTCCTGCTTCAATCAATTGATCAATAAATTCAATTGTGCAAAGATCTTTGGGAGACATAACATAGTCTTCTCCAATAATCAAAGATTTACCAATAGCAGGATCGTAAACCTCGTATTCTCTTCTGCATGGCTGAATACACTCGCCACGATTTGCACTTTTACCAAACAAATGATGACTCATAAAACATCTTCCGCTTACTGCAATGCACATTGCACCATGAATAAATGCTTCAATTTCCAAATTAGTTCTTGCACGAATTTTTTTTATTTCCTCCAACGAACATTCCCGCGCAAGAACAATTCTAACCGCACCCATTCTTTTGTAAACATCTGCTGCAAGAGAATTTGAAATTGAACTTTGTGTAGAAATACAAAAGGGCATTTGATGTTTATGACATAAATCAGCAACAGCAAAATCAGAACAAATAACTCTATCAATATCATTTTTCTTAGCCGCAATTATTATTTCTTCAAGCTCTGCAAGTTCTTCTTCAAATACAATTGTGTTTAGTGTAAGATATGTTAAAACATTGTGTTCTTTACAAAATGATATCAACTCCGGGAGCTCATCAATTGTAAAGTTTGCAGCTTTTGCACGCATATTCAGTTTATCTAAACCAAAATAAACTGCATCAGCACCATTGCTAACAGCAGCACGCAACATCGTCCAGTCCCCAGCGGGAGCCATAAGTTCTGGTTTATTCATTTCTTTAATCATTTGCAAATAAGAATAGAACGCGGATAACACAGATAACGCGGGTTTACACTGATCTAATCTGCGATAATCCGTTTAATCCGCGTCATCCGCGTGCTATTGTTTTATGCTTTTTCTTCCCAGACTTTTGCAACTTCTACAATCGTCTTTACTGCCATTTCCATATCCTGAATCGCAACCCATTCAAGTTGTGAGTGAAAACTATGCTCGCCGGCAAAAATGTTTGGTGTTGGCAATCCCATAAAAGATAAACGTGATCCATCCGTACCGCCGCGAATCGGATGCATAATTGGTTTAATACCAAGTCTGTTCATTGCCTCTACAGCGTACTCGGTAACCTGTGGGTGTTTATCTAAAACCTCTTTCATATTTCTGTATTGTTCAATGACCTGGAATTCCATTCTTGCACCAGGAAATTTCTCAACTGTTTCTTCAGCAAGTTTCTTAAGAAACTCTTCATAGTCTTTCAGTTTAGGAGTTTCAAAATCACGAATAATAAATTTTAATGTTGTTAGTTCTTCATTCCCATTAAATGATCCGCAATGTACATAACCATCTCTTCCGTCTGTTGTTTCGGGTGACAAACTATCCTTTGGCAAATTATCTATAAAGTGAGATGCGATTTTTATTGAGTTGATCATTACATTTTTTGCATAGCCCGGATGAATATTTTTTCCAAAGAATTTTATTACAACAGCATCTGCAGAAAATGTTTCTGTTTCCAACTCACCCCGGCTTGAACCATCAATTGTGTAAGCATACTTTGCCCCAAGTTTTTTAAGATCAATCTTTTCTGTTCCTCTTCCAACTTCTTCATCCGGAGTGAAGCAAATTTTTATGTCACCGTGTTTTACTTCAGGATGAGTTATTAAGTAGTTTACCGCATCTATAATTTCTGCAACACCGGCTTTGTTATCTGCGCCAAGTAAAGTTGAACCGTCTGTGGTAATGATATCAAATCCAATCATGTTTTTAAGATCTGGATTTTCATTTTCTTTAATTATCCAGCCGCCATTTTCAAGCTTTATATCGCCGCCCTGATAATTTTTTCTGATAACCGGGTTAACATCTTTGCCTGTTACTGCAGGTGATGTATCGATGTGCGCAATAAATGCAATCGGATCAACTTTTTTATTTGTATTGGATGGCAGAGTTGCCATAACGTAACCCCACTCATCCATATGTGCATCTTTTAATCCCAATGCCTTTAATTCTTCTGCAAGATCTTTAGCAAGAATTTTTTGTTTTTCTGTTGATGGAAATGAAGTTGACTCTTCATCAGATTGTGTATCATATTTTACATATTTCAAAAATCTATCTACACAAGTGAATTTATAATTTTGATCGAACATATAAACCTCGAATGTTTTATGAATTGAAAACTTTTAATATCCTCGCTTTAAAACTTTATCCATATCAGATCTGATCATAATTTTTACCAGATCTTCAAACTTTGTTTTAGCTTTCCAGCCTAAAAGTTTTTTGGCTTTTGCCGGATTACCAATAAGCAGATCAACTTCTGTGGGGCGATAGTAGTTTGGATTTACTGTTACTACCGTTTGTCCCTTTTTAAGTTTTGATGTGAAATCGTATTTGTAAAACTTTGAGTTCTTATTAAAGTCGATAAGTTTTTTTGCTTTATCTAAATCTACTTTACTGATAACTCCCTTTTCATTTACTCCCTTACCTTTCCACTCCAATTCAACACCAAGATGATTAAAACTATGTTCTACAAATTCTCTTACTGTGTTTGTTTGCCCTGTTGCCAGCACAAAATCTTCTGCTTGTTTGTATTGCAGAATTCTCCACATTCCTTCGCAGTATTCGGGTGCGTATCCCCAATCTCTTTTTGCATTAAGATTTCCCAAAGAAAGAGTGGATTGCAAACCAGCAGCTATTCTGCTTGCTGCTCTTGTAATTTTTCTGGTCACAAATGTTTCGCCGCGTCTTGGTGATTCGTGATTAAACAATATTCCGTTGCAGGCAAAAAGATCATATGCTTCACGATAATTAACTATTATCCAATAACCATAAAGTTTTGCCACTCCATATGGTGAGCGTGGATAAAATGGTGTTTTCTCACTCTGCGGAACTTCCTGCACTTTGCCGTACAGCTCGCTTGTGGATGCCTGGTAGAATTTTACTTTCCGCAGTCCCACTTCCCGTATTGCATCAAGAAATCTTAATGTACCGAGTGCATCCACCTGTCCCGTGTAGTCAGGAATTTCAAATGAAACTTTTACGTGGCTTTGTGCTGCAAGATTGTAGATTTCATCAGGCTGAATTTTTTCGAGCAGTCTGTTTAGATTACTTGTATCAACAAGATCACCATAATGAAGGAATAATTTCTTATTAAGAATTTCCGGATTCTCATAAAGATGATCAATTCTTCCTGTATTAAAAGAACTGCTTCTGCGGATAATTCCGTGAACTTCATAACCTTTTTCAAGAAGAATTTCGGTTAAATAACTTCCATCCTGTCCGGTTATTCCGGTTATTAATGCTTTTTTCATATCCATTTATAATTTATGTTTTTCTAAAAACCATTTATATGTTTTTTCAATTCCATCTTTAAGCTCAGTTTTATATTTCCATCCAAGATTATTTAACCTTGTTACATCCATAAGTTTTCTTGGAGTTCCGTCTGGTTTTGATAAATCAAAATCTATCTTACCATTAAAACCAACAATTTCAGAAATCAGATTTGCCAGATCTGCAATTGAAATATCTTTTCCAGTTCCAACATTTAAATGAGTAATTCCGTTTTCGTAAAGATCTTCTGCATTTGTTTTTTCCATCATAAAGAGAATTGCATTGGCAAGGTCTTCAACAAACATAAATTCACGAAGCGGTTTACCCGTGCCCCAAATAGTAACAGAAGTTTTGTTTTCAATTTTTGCTTCATGGAATTTTCTTATCAGTGCAGGAAGTACGTGTGATGTTTCTAAGTTAAAATTATCATTTGGTCCATAAAGATTTGTTGGCATAGCAGAAATAAAATTACAACCATACTGCCTGTAGTAGTTCTCACAAAGTTTTATTCCGGCAATTTTAGCAATTGCGTAAGGCTCATTTGTAAACTCGAGCAAGCCTGTTAAAAGATATTCTTCCTTTAATGGCTGAGGTGCTAATTTGGGATAGATGCACGAACTTCCCAGAAAAACTACTTTCTCAACTTTGTTTATGTAAGAAGCATGAATAAGGTTTGCTTCAATCATAAGGTTATCGTAAATAAATTCTGCGCGATAAGTATTGTTAGCTAAAATTCCACCGACCTTTGCTGCGGCAATGATGACTATTTCAGGTTTTTCTTCTTCAAAAAATCTGTTTACATCGGATTGATTTCTTAAATCTAACTGAGAGAGATCTCTGGTTATGATGTTTTTATATCCGTAAATAAGCAGCTCGTTGTGAATAGCAGATCCAACCATTCCTTTGTGACCGGCGAGATATATTTTTTTATTTAATAATTCACTCATTAATAATTACAAACCATAATAGATTGAGAAATAAAATTCATTTAATCGTTTATCAATAAAACTAAGGTCATTCTGTTGAATGGACGAATTTGTTGTCTGGATCTGTAATTTAGCAAAAAGCTCGTGAGTGTATTCATACTTAATTTCTGCACCGAAGTAAGTATAGTTTTTTCCAAGACCAAATAAGAACGGAGGCTGAGGTTGAATATTATATTGCTGCTGCACGTTGCCATCCTCTCCTTTACGAATGTACTGACCCCAAACAGTTGCTTGCAATCCGCGTAAAATTCTGTAGTTTAACGAACCATAAATCAAATCGGAATTGTGCCCCATCCAATGCCCAAGAGGATAACCAGCACTGGCATAATCCTGCGTTTGAATATAATGACGATACACGAACGGATAAATTTTTGTGTACTCAATTTTTACAGTAAGATTTTCAATCGGAAGATCAGTAATCGATCCACCTAAAGTAAAGCCAAGTTGATTTCTTTGTTTATACGAATCGAACAAGCCGCTTAAAGTAATTTCATCAATAAATAAAGTTGAATAGAGATGAGTATTTTTTAGGTGTCCTCTGGAACTGAATGCAAAAAAGAATTGTGCATTGCCGCCGGCAGCATTAACCTGTCTGCTCAAATGATGATCAGCAAGTCTGTAAAACATAACCGGCATCAGATAAAGTAATTCTAATTGATCATCATACACAATTGATTCGCCCAGGGTAAAATCCAACCCTTTAATCGGAGAAATGATAACTGAATGCGTGGCTAAAAATTTATTTCGATATCCAAAACTTACTGTGCCGGCATTGTTATAAAAAAAAGAATTTGAATCGGGAATATCTGATGACAACCAGGCGTGTATAAAATTAAATTTTAACCAATCAGCCGGTTTTAAATCTAATCTTATAAAACCAAACGAAGGTGATTTTTGTGAGAGCACCAACAATCCGCTTTCACCATATCCCCATTCAAAAAAATCCTTTCCAACGGAGAAAGAGCCCCAATCCCAATCTGTGCTAATGATTGCTTTAACCTCGCTGTATTCCATTTTATCATCAGGATAATTAACAGTATTTTCATTTGTTCTTGCATCAACACCGGTTACACTTGTAAAGATTTTTTTCTTATCTAATGTTAATCCTTTTTCAGTATTGTCTCTGAAGTCAAAACTAAATCCTATAAAATTACCAATATATCCGTAGGTTGATATTCCATTCCAAAGATGCGTAAGATTTTCATTGTCGCGATAACCATACTTAAAGCCAAGTATGGGACTTACATTCAGGGTAAAAAGTTTATCTGAAAAACTAAATAATCTTAATCTGCTGCCGGGATCATTTTCAAGAAATGAAATACGGGGTGAGTTAATTTTTACATCACTCAAAATTTCAAACTCTCTGGAAAAGTCTTTGCAATAAAAATCTAACTCGTCTTTTTCTAAAGAAGTAAGCTGATCTGATTTTGATTTTGCTTCAAGTAATTTTTCTGCAATGTACTTTCTGCTAACCGGTCTGATTTGATCATCAAATTGAATTATTTCTTTCTGACTTAATCTTGCCAGAAATTTATAAACATCTCTGTGTAAAGGCTCATAAACAATCTGCGCAAATATTATGGAGCCAAATACAAAAAAGATGAATATTTTTTTGATCATCAGACACTCTTACTGATTAAAAAACTTTTTAAAGGTTTCAACCACGTAAACCAACTGTTCATCGCTTAGTTCAGGATATATTGGCAATGCAATTGAAGTATCTGCAGAAAATTCCGAAATGGGAAAGTCTCCTTTTTTATATCCAAGGTCTTTGAAACATTCCTGCAAGTGGAATGGAACCGGATAGTAGATTTCAGTTCCGATTTCATGCTTCGTCAGAAAATCACGCATTGCATCTCTATGCTGAACTCTTACGATATACTGATTATAAATGTGATAATTCTTTACACCTGAATTTTCATAAACAGCTTTTGGAAGCAACACTTTATTTTTTTCGTCAAAATTTGTTCTGCCAGTTTCATCGGCTAAGCCAGCTTCTTTGAATAACTGAGTATATCTGTTTGCATTCTGTCTTCGCTTTTCAGACCAGCTATCCAGGTGCGGTAGTTTTACTCTGAGCACTGCAGATTGCAGAGCATCTATTCTGAAATTTCCTCCGATAACTTTGTGGTAATATTTTGGCTCTGCACCATGAACTCTTTTTATGGTAAGAATTTTTGCCAGTTCATCATTATTTGTTGTAACTAATCCGCCATCTCCATAACAGCCAAGATTTTTACTGGGGAAAAATGAAAAGCAGCCAATATCACCAATCGTTCCTACAAATCTTCCATCTTTATATTGTGTTCCTATTGCCTGCGCTGCATCTTCAATAACAATTATGTTGTGCTGTTTTGCGATTTCAATTATCTCATCAAGCTCAGCACTTTGTCCGTAAAGATGAACAGGAATTACAGCTTTGGTTTTTTTTGTGATCTTCTTTTCAAAATCTTTTGGATCCATATTAAAAGTAACGGGATCATTCTCAACAAGTACAGGAGTTGCAAATAATCTTGAGACCACTCCTGCTGTTGCAAAGAAAGAATAGGATGGAACTATAACTTCATCTCCCGGCTTAATATCAATTGCCATTAAAGCCAATAATAAAGCATCTGTTCCGGAAGAAACACCTATTGCATGTTTACATCCAAGATAGTTACACATTTCTTTTTCCATGCCAGAAACTTCAGGACCAAGAATAAAGTACTGTGATTCTGCCACTCTTATAATTGCTTCATCAAGTTCTTTCTTTAACGATTGATATTGAGGTTTAAGATCTAGAAGTGGTACGCGCATATGTTTTCCTTTATTAGAATAAATTAATAAATAAAATCTTTATTGATGTTTTTGAATAACGGAGCTTTTAAATCTTTTTCGGATACGATTGGATTCGGGATTTTCCAGTCGATGTTTAAATCCGGATCATTATAGATTATAGATCTTTCGTTTTCTTTATTGTAAGGAGCGGTACATTTATAAGCAAAGATAGTGTCATCAGCCAGAACGGAAAAACCATGTGCAAATCCGGGTGGAATCCATAGCTGCGAATGATTTTCTTCAGAAAGCTCAAAGGAAAAATATTTACCAAAAGTTGGTGAGCCAAAACGAATATCAACAGCTACATCCATAACCTTACCTGAAATCACAAAACACAATTTGCCTTGCGCAAACTTTCCAACCTGATAATGTAATCCTCTTATTGTTCCCTTTTTTGATTTGGAAATATTATCCTGAACAAAATCGAAACTAATACCCTCTGATTCAAATTTTAATCTGCTAAAACTCTCATAAAAATATCCACGCGCATCATTAAAAACTTTTGGCTTGATTACATATAAACCATCAAGATCCGTTTTAATAACTTCCAATGTTTATCCTTCTTTTAAAATTCTTTCAAGATAATTTTTGTAAAGTGATTTGGGAATTGAATTAACCAGTTTTTCAAATTGATCTTTGCTGATGAATCTTTTGGTATAAGCAATTTCTTCAATACAGGCAACTTTTAATCCCTGCCTGTCTTCAATTACCCCAAAAAAGTTTGAAGCCTGAAGTAAAGCTTCGGGTGTTCCTGTATCCAGCCAGGCAATTCCTCTTCCTATTTTTTCAACTTGCAATTCGCCTTTTTCCAGATAGACTTTATTAACATCTGTAATTTCAAGTTCACCTCTGGCAGATGGCTTAAGGTTTTTAGAAATATCTACAACTCGCTTATCATAAATGTATAAACCGGGAACAGCGTAATGAGACTTAGGAACCTTTGGTTTTTCTTCAATCGAAATTGCTTTCCCGTTTTTATCAAACTCAACAATACCGTAACGTTCTGGATCATTAACCTGATAAGCAAAAATTGTTGCGCCGCGGTTGTTCTTAATTCCTCTGTAAAAGAAAGATAAATCTCCGTAGAAAATATTATCACCGAGTATCAGGCAAACATCATCATTGCCAATAAATTCCTCGCCAATTATAAATGCCTCAGCAATTCCGTTCGGAGCTGATTGAATTGCATACTGGATATTTAATCCAACCTGATTTCCGCTATTGAATAATTGCTGATATAATGGAATTGTTTCTTCATTTGAGATGATGAGAACATCTTTGATTCCACCAAGCATTAAGATTGAAAGCGGGTAATAAATTAATGGCTTATCATAAATAAGCGCTAATTGTTTGCTGTAGACTTTTGTGATAGGATAGAGCCTTGAACCGGAGCCTCCGGCTAATATTATACCTTTGGTTTTTTTAGTATTCACAGAATTGCTTTATGATTATTTAATAATGGTGTAAATATAAAAAGAATACCTCAACTAATCTTTACGGTTCTTACTCCAACAACGTAAAAAATTAAAGAAGTTTACCGCTTAATATTACCAGGGCAACTGAAAAGTAAATCACCAGACCGGTCACATCAACAAGTGTTGCAACAAATGGGGCTGATGAAGATGCGGGATCAAAACCAAGTTTCTTTAAAATAAATGGTAGCATCGAACCTGTCAGAGTTCCCCACATCACAACTCCGACTAAAGAAGTCGAAACCGTAAGTGCAACAAAAAACCAATGATCTCCGTAAATATGCCAAGCCATCTGCCAGACAAAAATTCTTAAAAAACCAATACAGGCTAATATCGAACCAATGCTTAATCCTGTAATTAATTCACGTCTTATTACATAGAACCAATCTTTAATGGTTAATTCACCAAGTGCCATTGCTCTTACAACCAGAGTTGCTGCTTGCGATCCTGAGTTTCCGCCGCTTGATATGATGAGCGGAACAAAAAGAGCAAGTACTACCGCTTTAGCAATTTCATCTTCAAAAAATGCCATGGCAGAAGCTGTAAACATTTCTCCAAGAAATAATACTGCAAGCCAGCCAGCTCTTTTTTTAATCATATTAAGCAAAGGAATTGATGAATATGGTTCTTCAAGAGCTTCCATAGCAGCTTGCTTGTGAATATCTTCTGTTGTTTCTTCTTCAGCTATGTCAAATACGTCATCAACCGTTACGATACCAATTAATATTCCGGCTCCATCAATTACCGGCAGAGCAACTCTGTCATATTTCTTAAAAGCTTCAACTGCTGTTTCCTGATCATCATAAACGTGCAGTGCAACAAAATTTTCATCCATTAAATCAGCAACTGTTTGATCTAACGGTGCAAGCAGAAATTCTTTTATCTTAACGTCATCAATCAATTTGCCTTTATCATCAACCACATATACAATATTTAAAGTCTCTTTATTCTTCCCGTTTTCTCTTATATAATCTAAAGTCTGCTGAATTGTAAATGTTGGTTTGACTGCTATGTAATCCGGCGTCATCAATCTTCCCACTGAATTTTCCGGATAACCGAGCAAGGTTACTGCAACTTTTCTTTCTTCGGGTGATAGTAACTGGATTAATTGTTTTGCTGCCGATGATGGAAGTTCTTCAAACAAAGCTGTTCTGTCATCAGGATCCATTTCATTAAGAATTTCTGCAACTTCTTCTCTGCCCATAGATTTAAGCAGCTCCATTTGAGTATCAAAATCAAGATATTCAAAAGTATCCGCAGCTAATTCTTTTGAGAGAAGTCTGAAAATAATTACTCTTTCTTTTTCAGAAATATCAATCAATAGTTCAGCTATGTCGGCAGGCGTCCAATCGGCAAGAACTTCTTTAAGGATTCCAAGCTGTTTTTCTTCAATCAAAGACTGGATTTCTGGTTGTAATAATCTGCTTAGCATTGGAAAATCCTTATTTTAGGAAAAACAATTTGTTTTTACATGTTGAAGAATTGTATTGATTAATTGGTTTGCAAAAATAAACTCAACAAGTTCAAATCTCAATTAGAAATTTAGGTATTACTTTTTTAATTAAAAAAATATGCTCAAAATAATAGTTGATGAAAATATTACCTTTGCTGACAGAGCATTTAATTCTTTGGGAAAAGTTGTGTTTGTACCTGGTCGCTCAATTTCCAATCAGTTAATTAAAGACGCTGATATTCTTATCGTACGTTCAGTAACCAGGGTTGATCAGGATTTGCTAAAGAATACAAAAGTAAAATTTGTTGGAACAGCCACGATTGGTACAGATCATATTCAATCAGATTATCTGAAAGAAAATAAGATTGTTTTTGCAGATGCCAAGGGGTGCAATGCTTTTTCAGTTGCTGAATATGTAATCGCAGCTCTTGCAAATCTTGCTGTTAAATTAAATCTCACACTAAGAGATAAATCTATTGGAATTATTGGTGTAGGAAATATTGGCAGCAAAGTAGCAAAATTTGCAACTGCACTCGGAATGAATGTTATTCTAAATGATCCTCCATTGAAAAGACTGGGTGATACCCGAAACTTTGCAGAGTTGGATGAAATTTTTGAATGCGACATTGTAACACTTCACGTTCCACTGAATATAACGGGTGAAGATAAAACTTTTCATCTGTTTGATTTTGAAAAACTTAAAAAGTTAAAAACTAATTCAATACTCATAAACACTTCACGCGGAGCTGTTATCAATAACTCCGATCTTCTAAAGGTGATTGATAAAAAACATTTAAATGTTGTTTTGGATGTTTGGGAAAATGAGCCCGATGTAAATATTGAATTGCTTAAAAAAATTCAGATGGGCACGCCTCATATTGCGGGATACTCTTACGAAGGAAAAGTAAATGGAACTAGGATGATATATGATTCACTCTGCAATTTTTTAGGAGCTGAAAATAACTTCTCCTTTGATCTGCCGGTTCCTGAAAATTCAGTATTATCTATTCAAAAATCCGGAAGCATAGAAGAAAGATTGAATAAGCTAATCTCTAACGTATATTCAATTACAAAAGACGATTTAAGAATGCGTGAGATGATTAATATGCCCTACGAGAAAAGAAGAATTGATTTTGATAAGCAAAGAAAAAATTATCCAACCAGAAGAGAATTTATTAACTACCTGGTGTTTTCAGACGATTTAACGGAAGAAGAAAAAAAACTTCTTAGCAGTTTACGATTTCAAATTTCCTGAATCATTTTATAAACTTATCTGGATGATTTATCCAATTTAAATTCAACAGGTATCACCATCTGAACCTTAACTCTCTCACCTTTTTGAATGCCCGGTTTAAATCTTGTAAAGTAAACTGTAAGCCTTGCGTTCTCATCACAACCATAGCCGATGCCTTCTAAAACGCGCGCGTCAGACACTTCGCCATTTTTTTCTATGAAAGCTAAAATTTTTACGACGCCCTCAATTTTATTTTTCTTTGCTTCATCAGGATATATTAATCTTTTATAAATTGTATTCATTCCTCCGATTGGCTCGGGCATAATTTCAACGTTTACATAATAAGCGGGATCATCTTCAAGATTTTTTGTATCAATTTCTACAGGAGGAAGATTTAAATCTTCTTTGTTATTATTTTTTTTCTGCTCCTGTCTTGCTTTCCATTCAGCTAAAAGTTTTTGATAATCTTCTTCTCTGTATTCTCCGACGAGCAAAAATTCCTGTCCTCTTCGTAAACCATTTTCAAAAATAACATCTTCGATAACATTTCCTGTTGAGTCATAATAAGTTGCCGGGCCATCTCTTCTGCCGTCTTCTATACTGAATAATTCTTTGATTTTACCATTTTCGTAATAAGTAGTAACTGTTCCAAAAACTTTATCATTAAGATAATTTCTTCTTTCCTTCAAATTTCCGTTTTGATAATAAAATAATGCTTCACCTTGTCTGAGGTTCTTTTCGTAGATAATAATTGATTCTATTTTACCGCCCGGATAAAATGTTTTTAAAGTATCCTGCTGAGCTGATAAGACTGTACACAGAAATATTACTAAAGTAAAAATGAAAATTCTGATCAAAATATATCCTGATTTTTTTGAGGCAAAAGATAATATTTAATTCTGAGTTATTAGAGGCATAATTATAGTGATGATAAAAAGTATGATAGCAATCCCAAAGAAAAAGTATCCGACTTCGGCATCGTATTGTAACATCCCAATTTCACTTAACAGATAATGCCAATCGTGATAAACTTTGTTTCCTCCCAGCAATGGTAAGCGCTGTGCTTGTGCATCAGCAGCATAAACCGAAATGTTAATAAAATTTTGCCCTAGCCAAAGCAAAGAAAATTGCATTCCTGTTCTGTAATCATTCTTAAAAAAATAAAAGAAAATGATAGAAGGCAGAATAATTTGCATCAATGTTCCACCGAGCGTATAGATATATCTACCGAAAAATTTAAAGAATAGATGCCCCGCTTCATGAATAACAAGATCAACATTATCAATCAGCCCATATTCCCCACGATTGAGCACCCAATATAGTGCAATCGGAAAAATAATAATGCTAGGGATCCATCTCTTGATTTCATCAGCTTTAGTGTGTGGTCTTGATTTTTTAAGGTTCTGTTCAATGTCCTTTTTTAATTGATCATCCATATTATTTAGCCGTGATAAACTTTTCTTTTGTTTGTACTTGCCCTGCATCCCTGGCTGCAGCAATATTCATTTTCTATTTTGCAATCGTGGCAACACACAATAATTTTATCACAATCCAGATTGTGACAATTAATGTGGTATGCGGTTGGTTTACCGCAAAAATGACAAATTGATGTGTATTTAAGTTCTTCTTTTGTATTAGGTTCAAAAACTCTTCTGTCATCAAATACAAACATTCCGCCTTCCCAATAAGTATCGGGAAATTTTTGAATAAAGTTTAAAATACCTCCATCAATCTGGTAAACATTCTTAAATCCCTGCTCTCTCATATATGCAGATGCCTTCTCGCATCTGATTCCTCCTGTACAGTATGTTATAATCGTTTTATCTTTGTACTCTTTTAAAGATTCAACAACTTTAGGCCACTCTCTAAAATGATTTATCTGAGGAGTAATAGCATTTTTAAATTTTCCGATTTTACTTTCGTACCAGTTACGAGCATCAACAATTATAAAATCTTTTTTATTTTCATAGAACTCTAATAGTTGCTCAGGTGTAAGCTTTGGAGCCGTATTTTCTAAACTAGTATTATCCAGCCCGGAGTTAACTATTTCCGATTTAACACGAACATGCATTTTAGTAAATGCAATTGTATCGGTTAAAGTTTCTTTAAACCAGATATCAGAAAAATTCGGATAACTTTTTAAATGGATTTTATACTTTTCTGTAATTTCTTCATCACCAAAGACAGAACCATTAATTCCCTCTTTAGCAAGATAAACTTTTCCTTTAACACCATTTTCCAAACACCATTTAAGATGTTCTTTGGCCAGTGTTTCTGGCTCTTCTATGTTTACATACTTATAAAATGATACTACTTTGAATTTGTGCATAGAACAATTATTCTCCCTGAGCCTTTGTATAGCCAATTTCGTCGTCAAACCGTCTTAATTTTTCTATGTGCATCCAGTTAAAATTTCTAACATACAATTCTCTTAAAAGATGAAAGATTGCTTCATCACTTATACGAAGGTATATTCCGTTTTCATCTCTGGCAACGTAACGGCATCTGTAATGATCAACAAGCCAGATATCAGGCTTGGGACCGGGATAAACTTTTGTTCCTCTGTTGCTAATCATTTTTAATTCGAGATGATCAACCTTTTCCGGTACTTTGGGGATTCCATCATGGCTTTCAATAAAAACATCAACACCGTGACAATCTTCTATTTTTTCTTTGTGAGTCTGAAGAAGTTCACTTTTAATCTGTAAGGGTTTTGGATATGTAAATTCATCATTTGCTGGCGAGGTTAATCTTTCGATTATTGCATTTGCAAATTCATTCGTAGAGGCTTTACCGCCAAGATCACGTGTCTTTATTCCTTCTTTTAATGTGTCCAGCAAAGCATTTTCTATCCTTAATCTGGTCTGATGTAATCCGATATGCTGAAGCATTTGTAAAGAAGAGAGCAGCAGCGCTGTCGGATTTGCCAATCCGTGTCCTGCAATATCAGGAGCAGAACCGTGCACAGATTCAAATATTGCGACATCATCTCCAATATTACCACCCGGTGCAACGCCTAATCCACCTACCAATCCGGCAGAAAGGTCACTTACTATATCGCCAAAAAGATTTGGCAACACAAGCACATCAAATTTTTCGGGATTTGTAACAAGCTGCATACAGGTATTATCAACAATCAGATCATCAGATTTTATTTCCGGATATTCTTTGGCAACTTCATAAAAGCATTCAAGAAATAATCCATCAGTAAGTTTGTGAATGTTAGCTTTATGAACCGCAGTTATTTTTTTTCTTCCATAAATTTTTGCCATTTCGAATGCATACTTTGCAATTCGTATTGAACCGGGACGTGTTATAAGTTTTAAGCATTGTGCAACATCACTTGTTTGTATATGCTCTATACCGCCATAAGTGTCTTCTATATTTTCACGGACAATAATAATATCAACGTTATCAAACCTGGTTCTAACGCCGGGTAAAGATTTTGCGGGACGCACATTTGCATATAACTCAAGTGATTTCCTAAGGGTAACGTTTACAGATTTGTGCCCTGTTCCAACGGGTGTTGTTGTTGGTCCTTTCAGAGCAACTTTATATTCGCGTATGGCATCAAATGTATCTTCCGGTATTCCACTTGGATATTTATCAATTACAGAAAGCCCGGCAGATTTTTCAATCCATTGGACAGGTACTTTTGCTGCATCAAAAATCTTAACAACAGCATCAGATATTTCTGGTCCTATTCCATCGCCTTTAATTAAAACAACTTTATACATTTTAGCCTCTGAATTTCATTTGGATATTTAAATAATCGGTAGGACAAATATAATACTTTTAAGATTGCAGACAGGCGAACTTAAAAAGACAGAATCAAAATATAGCAGATTAATTATACTGTGAATGGTTCTTTAAATGATGATCTGTTTCAAACTTAATGTTCTGGTCAAATACAACTGAAAAGACAGAGCCGGCATTTTTTTCACTTTCCACTAATATTTCTGCGCGATTGAGTTCACAATATTTTTTAACTAATGCCAGACCTAATCCATTACCTTCAAACTGTCTTTTATGTCCGGAATCTTCCTGAGAGAACGGCATAAATATGTTGTTCAGATACTCTTCACTCATTCCAATTCCTGTATCCTTAACATCAACCTGTATTTTGTTGTTATAAACGCTTTTTACCGATATCTGAACGTAGCCTTTAAGAGTATATTTAATTGCATTATTAATAAGATTCTGGAATATCTGATTTACAGTATATCTGTCTGCAGTAATTAAAGCGGTTTTATCGTGGATTTTTAATCTAAGCTCTAATCCTTTGTCTTCGCTTAGGGATTTAAACTCATTTACAAGATTTTTTAAGTCGGGTATTAAGTTAAACGTTTCAAAATTAGCTTTGTAATTTCCACTCTGAACCGACGACATACTTAATATCATATCAATAGTTCTTTGTAATCTTTTGCCGGCACTTTTTACGGAATCCAAAATAATTTTTACTTCTTCATCCTCGCTATTAATTTCATCAGAGATAAGTGGAATAGAGGCAAGTATTACATTTAATGGTGTTCTTATTTCGTGAGACATTTGTGCAAGAAAAGCTGATTTAAGTCTGTCTGATTCTTCTGCTTTTAATAAAGCTTCCACAAGTTCCTTTTGCACTTTTTTGATTTCTGAAATGTCGAGGATTTGCATGATATAATGTTTTACTTTTCCTGCATCATCCAGAATAGAAACTGATTTAACGATTACATCTATTTCGGTTCCTTCTTTTTTCAACAGCACTTTTTGAGAGTTTATATCTGCAACGGGCTGTCCGTTAAAATCAAAGCTCTCATCACTGAATCCATCAAGTTCTTCTTTATCAAACAGGTGCTTGATTGGAATACCCAATATTTCTTCTCTGTTAAAACCAAGAGTATCACAAAATGATTTATTAACACTTATAATTCTTCCATCGCGCGAAATAATTACTATGCCAATTGGTGCATTTTGAAATACAAGCCTGAATTGCTCTTCACTTTTTTGTAAAGATATCTCTGCTTTCTTTCTCTGTGCTATCTCAAAATTCAGTTCAGCTATTTTGTCTTTAAATACATCGTGCAGTTTTTTATTAAGTGATTCAACTTGTGTTGAGGATTTTTCTAATTCATCAAGCACTATATCAATCCTGTCTGCAAGTACTCTTAGCTCATCTTTGTTTTGTGATTTATCAAACTGTTCTTTAGCAACAGAAACTCTTTCAAGCTTTCGTAAAATTTTTGTAAGAGGTTTAAAGGAGATTGTACTTAGAAAGTATGTGAATATTATCCCCGCCATCAATATTGATAAACTGAAAAGCGCGGTTAGCAATCTGTTTTTGAATAACTTTTTACCGTCTTCCAGAGATTCAAATCCCACATAAATTTTTCCCGCCACATCATTATTAATTTTAACCGGAAGCACAATACTAAATATTTTCTGATCTTTTGATATTCCCTCATAATCTTTTCTGGAAAGAATGTAAAAGTTTTGCTCTGCGATATCTAAATTAATTCCGTCAAAAACCTGTCCATTAGAATCCTCAACAACTAAATAAAGGGCATCATTCAGTTCCAATAATTTGTTTGTACTTTCAACATCAAAAAATTTTCTATTAATAAAGATATGGGGATTTTGCTGCAGATAGTTTACAAACAATGAGCCTTTATATCTGTATTTTTCCATTAATTGATCTTCAAATCGGATGGTAGTGTAAAAATAGATGAATGCTGAAATGATTATGAAGAAAACCGAAAACTCCAGTGTTAGCTTTAATTGCAGTTTTTGAGAGCGATTTTTATGCATAAAATTTGAAAAATCTGATTTAAAAGCACTAATTCTTATAATAATGCAAAAAATATTTACAACTTAAGTGCCGAGTCTTTAAAAAGGATATAATGGGTTTTTAAGCAGAATTTGAATGTTTTATTGTTGCAGATTGAGAAGAAACTTCATTTTAACTTAAAAAGCGGTAAATAAAATTGTAAAGACTCACTTTTTAAACTTATTGATATAAAAATTTACATCGAATTTTTTCTCGGCGCCGTTGCGATTCATATACCTGATTTTACCATAAACCGGTCTTTCAAACCAGGGACGATCGTGAACTCCGCCAATTGACCAGGCAATTCCTGTGTAACCATTCGGATCTCTTCCATCAAGTTCATATTTATCATTCAAATAGATTGCAATCTTCAGGGCTTCTTCAGGCGATTTTGTC
>FWPV01005320.1_pt1 | contig 25938 bp, 20 predicted proteins | sample 2228371 | NCBI WGS metagenome assembly FWPV01 (sample SAMEA103939776, study PRJEB20133) | metagenome
GACAAGAAAAACAGCCTGTTAAAAACACTGTTGTTGCAGGATTATCAGCAGTATCTGGGCAAATATTGGCGGGCGTTAAAAATGACGATGCACAATCACCAAACAGGTAAAAGCACAGATTTACTGACCCAGGACATTCAGTTTGGCAAAGGCCGTACTGATGCTGATTTTGATACCAATGCGCTGCAACGTAGTAAATAAAAAAGCGCAGTAAATAAAAGTTATTCCGGTAAGCTGGCGCGACATTTGCCTGTCAAAAGTCTGCGTCAAAATACTGCCGGCGCGCTGCGAAGGAACTGATATGCGTCTGACTCCTCTGTTACCCCTGCTCTGTGGTGGTCTGCTATGGCCACTGGCTGCGGCTGAACTTGGCCCTGTTACCGGTAAAGATACCTTATGGAGTCTGGCCAAAGCGGCGCGGGGGGATGCGCCTTACAGCATGTATCAGGTGATTATTGCCTTGCAGCAGAAAAACCCACGCGCTTTTATTGGCAATAATGTGCACCATGTACAACATGGCGCCCGGTTGCAAATTCCAACAGCGGCTGAAATTGCTGCTGTTGACGTGGAACAGGCAAGGCAAAAAGTAGAAGCCGACGAGCAGTTATGGCGGCAGTTGCAAAAACACGGACCACGGCATCAAGGCCGTTTTGTTTCAGTGACAGACCGGCTGATAGCAGTACAAAAACGAGAGACAACAGCACCAGCCCCGGTTCAGACTGTGCTGCCAGCAGCACCAGCAGCACCAGCAGCACCAGCAGCACCAGCAGCACCAGCAGCTCCAGCTGTTACCTCTGCTCCGGCTGCGCCTTCTGCCCCGCCTGTGGTGGTGGCTATAGTGCCGGGGCAGCACAGGAACAGCAGTCCTGTCACCAGCAGCTGGAGCGACCGGCTGCAAAGCAACAGTACCTTGGGGTTGGAAAGCCGTGTTTTTGCCAAACAGGGTTTACAGCAACAGGCTAAGCTGCACAACAGTGTGAATTTTTTACAGGAATGGTATTGGCAGTCTGAAGATGAAAGTCACAGCTGGACGCTAAGCCCATATTTGCGCTGGGATCAACGGGATGCCGAGCGGCATTTGCTCGATATCCGCCAAGCCTTTTGGTTAACAGTCGGCAGCGGCTGGGAGTTGAAGCTGGGGGTTGATCAAATCTTCTGGGGTGTGACTGAATCCCAGCATCTGGTGGACATTATTAACCAGACTGATTTTGCCGATAATATTGATGGTGAAAGCAAACTGGGTCAGCCGATGCTGCAGTTCAACTGGTTTGGCGATTTTGGTAATCTGCAGACTTTTGTGTTGCCTTATTTTCGTGAACGTACTTTAGCTGGGCTCAATGGCCGGCTGCGTTTACCTTTGCTGGTAGAGCAGGACAAAGCTGTTTTTGCCTCGGATCAAGAACAACGTCATATCGACTGGGCGCTGCGTTACAGTAAACAGCTGGACCAGCTGGATATTGGTTTGTCCTATTTCAGCGGCACCTCCAGAGAGCCCGGTTTTGTGCCAACAGCGCAGGGCACTTTGTTGCCTTATTATGGCCAGATTAAACAATTTGGCCTGGATGCACAGTGGATAGTGGATAGTTGGATCTGGAAGCTGGAAACCATCAGACGCTCTGATGGTCAGAGCCATTACCGGGCCTTGACCGGTGGTTTTGAATACAGCATGGTGGGGGTGTTTGATTCGGATTTTGACCTCGGCTGGCTGATGGAGTATCAGTACGACAGCAGAGGTATGTTTGCCACCACGCCGGGTCAGCGTGATTTATTTGTCGGCACCCGGTTGGCCTGGAACGATGCGGCCGGAACTGAGCTATTATTTGGTATCACGCAGGATCTGGATGACAGCGGCAGTCGTAGTGGTTTATTGGAAGCGTCAACAAGGTATAACAATAATGTGCGGTTGCGGCTGGACGCCTGGTTTTTTCAAACCCGTTCGCCGGAGCAACAGATTTGGTGGTTACGTCAGGATGATTATCTGCAATTTGGGATAGACTACTACTTCTGATTGCAGTACGCAGTTAAATCCAGAGGTATATCAATGAAGTTGTGGTGTTTGCTGTGGGTATTCTGTAGTTACAGCGCGCTGACGCAGGCCGGCAACTATGTGATCGGCATTGAAGAAATTGACTACTATCCGCATTACGATTTCAGCCGTGGGCAGAAACGCGGCTACTTTGTTGATCTGATGAAGTTATTTGAAAATCACAGCGGTCATACCTTTAAGTTCGAACCCTTGCCGGTCAAACGGCTGTATCACTCTTCTACCTCAGGGATAGACCTGATTTATCCCGACAATCCCAAGTGGCAACAGTATCTGGAAGCCGGAGTAGAAAAACATTACAGCGACCCTGTGATTTATACCCTGGGCAGCACCCTGGTGCGGCCTGAGCAACAGCATATTCATCTAAACCAGTTCCGCACTCTGGCGGTGATCCATGGTTTTGCCCCGACCAAGTGGCTGGCGCTGCAGTCGCGTTACAACTACCGTATTGTGGATGTGCCCGACGTGGCTTCGGCGCTTGGGCTGGTGCTCAAAGGCCGGCTGGACGGCGCCAATATTGAATACAACGTGGCGCAACATTATTTAAGGGGAATTCAGCAGCAGGATAAGCTGGTGATAGGGGAATTTTTACCTTTTACCCAGCTGCCGTTTTTAATATCCACAGCCAAGTATCCTGAGCTGATTCAGGAGTTTAACCTGTTTTTGCAGGAAAAGGCCGCTGAAGTGGCGGCGTTAAAACGTTTGTATCAGCTGCAGGAACAAAGACCGACCCCAGTGGCGCAACAACAGCCCGAAACCCAGCCCGACAGTTAAGCTGCACTGCAGCGCCAATCAGCTTGATTTCACCGGCATCAGTTCCTGCAGCGCCCGCACTGTGGCTTCCACACCGGTGCGGATAGCAGGTTCAGCTTCAATCTTAAATAACGGACTATGATGGCTCGGTACTGCAGGCCCGCCATTTTTCTCGGCGATAAAAGCCGCTTTGGGTGTACCGCCCACGGCAAAATACAAACTTGGAATATAAGGTTTTGTGGTTAAAAATGGGAAGTCTTCTGCTCCCATACCTAACCTTTTGTAATTCTGGTCAAAAATATCGTCGCCCATGGTTTTGCGCCAGCTGGCTTTAATACGCTGGGTCAGCGGAATATCGTTGACTGTCGGTGGTGTGGTTTGTGGGTCTACTTTCACTTCCGGCAGCTTATCTTCAGGTAAACCGGCAGCGCGGCCCAGGTTTTTGGCCACTCTTTCAATGGCGCTGATCAGATAATTGCGGGTTTCCATATTGTCGTTGCGTACTGTCAGCTGTAAATGCGCCTGATCCGGAATAATGTTGTGTTTAGAGCCGGCATGAAAAGCGCCCACGGTAATGACCCCGGGCTCTTTGGGCGCCAGTTCACGGCTGATAATGGTTTGCAGCGCCAGCACTATTTGCGCGCCCAAAACGATTGGATCTTTACCCCGGTGCGGGCTGGCACCGTGGGCGCCAATGCCGTGAATAATAATATCAACACTGTCAACACCTGAATAAGGTGAACCTTCCACCGCTACCAGTTTACCGGCTTCAATTTCACTGGACACATGTAGCGCCATGGCATAATCAGGTTGGCCAAATTTTTGATATAAACCATCGTCCATCATGCCCTGCGCACCGCCGGAGCGCTCCTCCGCCGGTTGGCCTATCAGCATCAGAGTGCCGGACCAGTCATTTTTACGTGCTGCCATTTGCCTTGCTGTGCCCACCAGGCTGGTGATATGCACGTCATGGCCACATGCATGCATCACCGGCACTTCATTGCCATCCCAGTCTTTGGTGCGCACCTTGGATGCATAAGGCAAACCGGACTTTTCCTCCACCGGCAGCGCGTCCATATCGGCGCGCATCATCACCATAGGACCAGCACCATTTTTTAGAATAGCCACCACACCGGTTTTGCCAATACCGGTATAGACGTCAAAGCCTGCATCTTTTAGCTCGGAGGCCAGGCGTTTGGCGGTATTCACCTCCATATGCGACAGTTCAGGATTCTGGTGAAAATGACGGAATAATGGCGCCAGATGTTGTTGATAATCCTGAGCAACAGCTTCAGGCAATGCAGTGGTAGCGGCATGGGCCAAAGTGCTGGCGCACCACAGTGGCAGCAGCAAGGCAATTTTATGAAGTTTCATCAGAAAATCCCGATCAGAAGGGTGTTTTTTGAGCATAACAGCCATCAGTGGTCGGCGGCCAGCACCAATAAACGCAGATTTTATTGTGCTGGTCGAAAGCCTGCCAAGGTTAGGTATCGCTGAGGAACTGTGCAGTTAAACATAATTTCTATTTGCAACTAGTGGCGGCTTTAGCAAGCGCTGGTACACTAGCCGGTAATTGTTCATTTTAATCAACGGGAATTATATGTTTGAGTGGATTACCAGCCCTGAAGCCTGGATTGCACTGGGTACCCTTGCTGCGCTGGAGATTGTGTTAGGTATTGATAACATTATCTTTTTGTCAATTTTAGTCGGTCGTTTGCCAGAAAAACAACGGGCCTTTGCCCGTCGGCTGGGGTTAGGATTGGCGATGTTTGCCCGTCTGGCGCTGTTATTCTCAATTTCCTGGGTGATGGGATTAACCGAAACCTGGTTTACTGTGCTTGGCAACGACATTTCCGGCCGCGACGTGATCCTGATAGGCGGGGGGTTATTCCTGCTGGCCAAATCTACTCAGGAAATTCACCATAGTCTGGAAGGTGCTGATGATGAAGAAACTTCAGGCCCTAAAGTGGTGGCGAATAACCTGATGATGATCCTTATTCAGATTATGATCCTGGACATAGTGTTTTCACTGGATTCGGTGATCACAGCGGTAGGTCTGGTGAACAACATTGAAATCATGGCTATTGCCATTATTGCTGCAGTATTAGTCATGATGTTTGCTGCCAAGTCGATTGGTGATTTTGTTGATGCGCACCCGTCAATTAAAATTCTGGCGTTATCTTTCCTGATTATGGTGGGTGTGATGCTGATGATTGAAGGTTTTGATGTGCATGTACCAAAAGGTTACATCTACTTTGCCATGGCGTTCTCGGTGACAGTTGAGATGATCAATATCCGCATGCGCAAGAAAAAAGCTGTGCCTGTGAAGCTGCACAAAGAGCTGTCGGAATAAGCGCCAATAGCCGCTGTAAGCTGAAACAAAAAAACAAAGGCCGCTGTGCGGCCTTTGTTTTTACACAGTTTTTTGCTCAAGATTTTGCCCCGATTAAGGGTCTATTTTACGACTGCGGCTAAACACCGGAATGGTCAGATGCCAGCGGATAGCAGCGAGACGCAGCAACAGCAAGGCCAGCATACCGGCAAACATGGCCGGCATTTTTTCCACCCCCAGTTGCAATAAACCTGTGTACACCAACCCCCCAAAAATACAGGTGACGGCATAAAGCTCACCCCGAAATACCAGCGGAATTTCCCGGCATAACACGTCGCGGATCATGCCGCCGCAAACCCCGCTCATGGTACCCAGCATAATAGCCACTAAGGTGGACGTGCCGTGGTCCAGCGCTTTTTGTGTACCCATCACCACAAAAAAAGCCAAACCCAGCGCGTCGGCAACTTGCAAGGTGTTATTTGGAATAGTCAGGCGCTTGCGCACCAGCAGAATAGTCAGAGCTGTGGCGGCAAAAATGGCATAAAAAAAGCTGTCGTTGCGCAGCCAAATCACCGGCACATCCAGGATCAAATCACGCAAAGTACCACCACCAATCGCAGTGACCGATGCCAGCACTATCACGCCAAAACCATCCATCTGCTTGCGCCAGGCGGCCAAAGTGCCCGACACCGCAAACACGGCGATGCCTAATAAATCAAACCACTGAAAATACAGCTCCATACCAGACTCCGGCGAAATAAATTTATCATATCAACGGTACAGAGCTTTGTGATAACTTCAGCAAAAAATAGCTGTTATAGCGCGTACTTAGCCCCTGTATGCAAAGGTTTGGAGCCCGGAATGGCGCGGTTTTTTTCAGCAAAATATCAGGCATTGTTTTGGCTGACACTGAATCTGTTGTTGCTGTGGTTGTTGCTGCAGTTGTATGCCCGGCACCTGGTGCAGCAACATTTGGTGGAGTTTAATCAGCAATATCAGCTGTTTGCCCATGCCAACGGCTGGCCCTTGTGGCAGCTGCATGCTGATCAGGTGCGTGTTTTACCCTGGCGTGATGAGCTGCAGGTGCAACAGCTGCAACTGAGTCTGCCGTCCGGTGCAGTTTTGCTTGAAGTCTCAGGTATCAGGTGGCGCGGGCTGATAACCTCTGCGTTGGGCCCACACAGCCGTTATCAGCTGCACTGGGAGCAGTTACAGCCTTCTGTTGCCGTCCGCGCCTGGCTCGGGCCGCAGTGGCAGACGCTATTAAAGCCGTTGTCGGGTTCAATACAGTGGCAGCAATTGCAAGGGCAACAGCAGCAAAATCAGTGGCAAATTAAGAGCCGGTTTGTCATGGCGGATGTGGCTGCTGTTTTGGTACAACTCAGGTTGCAGTCCCTGCAGGACCCACAACTTGGCACAGGACTCAAAGTCGATCAGCTGGTGCTCGAGCTGCAGCAACAAGGATTGGCTGACATGCTGTCTGCTTTGAGCGATACGCAAAGAGCCGTGATACAGCAGCAACTGCAGCAATGGCAGCAGCAGTTAGCCATGCCATTACCACCACAGCAACAACAGTGCGAAATCGTCAGGTCGCAGTTGTCCGCTGTTTTGTCGCTATGGCCACTACAACCAAAGTTACAATTTCAGCTGCAAAAGCCGGTGATCTGGTGGTTCTCCGGGGTAAAAAATCGTTTGACTGCGCCTTTGATCAGTTGTGAAAGCGTGGGTTAGTCAACAGTTGTGGTCACATTGATGCGTAAATGCTGATAAAGATCTGATAAAAAAGCTGAGCCTTGCGAAGGCGTCTTTGTCTCTATTATGATTCCACAGTGGCTGGCGGGTTCTTTGAACTGCCGGTCGCAACCACCTTAAGCCTCAGGTTGTTGTCACTTCTGCGAAGCGGAGTCTTCCGTGGTGTTGCTACCTGTGCTGTGGCGTTCTGGTGGCGGAAGTGATGGCATCAGGCTCTGTGCAATACAGCGCCTGATGTCAGCCTGATGACAGATGTTTTATAAAAATCTTATATTAAAGTGATGCAGTTTTGCCGGTGTTTTAATCCGCTATGGTTGCTGGGCTGTGTGCAAAAGCACGCAGTAAAACCAGGAACATAAGATTAAATACAAGAGGCAAACCTCAATGAAACATCAACATTTATCCCGTTTAACTGTCGCCATGCTGATGGCTGGTTGTGGCTCTGTGATGGCGGCTGACGTCGTGCCGGCTGAACAGGTGTTAAACGGACAAAACCTGCAAACCCTGACCCAATCTGCTGCCGGTGATCGCCAGTCTGAACTGATGAAATTTGTTGCCAAACAACAAATCAAAAGAGCGGACGGCAAAATGAAAGTGCGTTACCAGCAAATGTACCGTGGCATACCAGTATGGGGCCACAGTGCAGCGGCCAGTAAAGCAGGCAACACTTATTCCGATATCAGCGGTTCAGTGGTGACTGGTATTGAACAGGATTTACCGGACGTCAGCCCTCAATATAAAGCCATTGAAGCCATAGCCCTGGCTCAGGGCAGCCTTTCGGCGGATCAGCAGCTGTTGTCGGCGTCCGATGAAACTGCGTTACTCGCCAATCAGAGTGCGCAGGCCGCCAAAGCCAAACTCTGGGTTTATCTGGACGAACAAAACCAGGCTCGGTTGGTGTATATCACAGATTATGTGACCACTCAGAACGGTAAACCGAGCCGGCCTTTTTCCATTATTGATGCCAATAGCGGCCGTTTATTACAAAGCTGGGAAGGGATTAACCATGCCAATGCCACAGGCCCCGGTGGTAACAGCAAAACTGGCCAGTATTTTTATGGTACCGACTATGGCTACCTGAATGTCGACAGTAGCTGCCGGATGACCAATGCCAATGTGGACACTATCAATTTAAATGGTGCCACCTCAGGCGGCAGCATTCACCAGTTCACTTGCCCGAATAACACTTTTAAAGCCATTAACGGTGCTTATTCACCACTGAACGATGCGCATTATTTTGGTGGTGTGGTGTTTGATATGTTCCAGAGCTGGTTTGGCGTGAATCCGCTGAACACCAAGCTGAGAATGCGGGTGCATTATGGCAGCAACTACGAGAATGCCTTCTGGGATGGCAGCCAGATGACCTTTGGTGACGGCGCCACCCGTTTTTATCCGCTGGTGAGCCTGGATGTGTCCGCCCACGAAGTCAGCCATGGTTTTACCGAGTTTAACTCTGGCCTGGTGTACAGCGGCCAGTCAGGCGGTATGAACGAAGCATATTCGGATATGGCCGGTGAAGCTGCGGAATATTTTATGAAAGGCAGCAATGACTGGATGGTGGGTGCTGATATTTTTAAAAGCACCGGCGCTTTAAGGTATATGGATGACCCAACCAAAGACGGCCGTTCTATTGGTCATGCCAGCAACTACACCAGCGGCATGGACGTACATTACAGTTCAGGGGTGTTTAACAAAGCCTTTTACCTGTTAGCCAATAAATCCGGCTGGAATACCCGCAAGGCTTTTGAAATTTTCACCATTGCCAACCAAATCTACTGGACCAGCAGCAGCACCTTTGTGGCCGGCGCCAATGGTGTTTGTAAAGCTGCCAAAGACAAAGCCTACAACCTGACCGATGTGGCGGCTGCTTTTAGCAGCGTGGGCATTACGGCAACAGAGTGTGGTGGCGTGACCAATCCGGGCAACTCCGGCACCCTGACCAATCTGTCAGCAACCAAAGGCAACTGGACGCGCAATACCATCACTGTTCCTGCAGGCATGAGTACACTGACAGTCACTATCTCCGGTGGTACCGGCGATGCCGATTTGTACCTGCGTTTTGGCTCACAACCAACCACCACCAGTTACACTTGCCGCCCTTACAAAAACGGCAACAATGAAAGCTGTGTGATCAATAACCCAAGTGCCGGTACCTGGCATGTGGGCATACGCGCTTACAGCACTTTTAGTGGTGTCACCCAAAACTGGAATTATCAATAACGGCAAAAGTGATTGCCTTATTGCTCCCTGAAACAACAACCCCACCATTTGGTGGGGTTGTTTTTAGTGACATCTTAAAACCTGAAACTGAGTTCAACACCGGCAAACCACTGATAAGGCTCCGGGTTTGGCAGATAGCCTTGTTGCCATAAAGGCTCGCGATAATATTGTTGCTCCAGGCTACGCAGGTAACGATAGCGGGCAAAAGCATGAATTTGCAGAAACTCCAGTTGAAAACCGCCACCTAAACCAGCAAACCAGTCAATCGGGCCCGAGCTGCGGTGCCGGTAACCGAAGTTGTCATAATAGTCCGTTTCTTCTTCATCAAAGGCTAGTTCGTCCAGCGCTATGCCAATTTCGCCATAAAGGCTGAAGTCGTCAAAACGGCCTAAACGCAAAGAGGTATCAAAGTTGGTAAAGCCGATATCGCTGCCACCCCACTCCTGGTTGGCACGATAAAAACTAAAGCTGGTGACCACAGCCACCGATTGGCCCGGCAAGCCGCCCCACTGCAAACCCACACTGCTGATTTGGCCTGCTTCGGAACTTTCAAAAGCCAGCAGTGGTCGGACACTCCATCGCTGGGATTCGGTCTGGCGCGGGTAATAATGCTGGTAATCCAAAGGCTGCGCCTGTAGTGAGGTTGCCTGGATCAGAAATAACATCGTAGTCATAACAGCACTGCAACTGAGTTTTTTGCAGATTGAAGCTGACAAAATGAAGTTACGCATTGCAAAATTACCTGTGGCTGATGGATTAGATCTGAGCCTAAAGCCCCGGATCTGAACATATTCTTAACATCAACCCTTGTTGTGCAATCACAATGGCTTTAAGGTATTGCCAGCTGAACCAAAACAGCGCTGGCTCAGTATTATTTTTAAACAGGCAGCGCAGTACAATGTGTCGTGCCGGGGCGCCGGAACGTGGATCAACAGTCGCAGCAGCGATGCTTTTCTGGAGTGACTTCTGATGGATCAAACCCAAAAAAAACAATGCAGCAAGGTCAGGCTGATCTGTTCAGCTCTGACCATGCTGGTTCTTACTGCCTGCGGTGGCGGTGGTGACTCAGGTAACACCACAACACCAGGTGGAGGTACTGGCAATCCACCGGCAACAACACCGGTCTGGCAAGCAGGTGTTTATGCGCCGGAAAGCCAGTATCAGGCGCAATGTGCGGCGCCACGTTCAGGCATAGATCCATACAGTCAGCAACCATACCCGGATAAAGCTGGCAGCGCTTTACATGAAAAGCTCTGGTTAAGGTCCTGGAGCAACCGCACCTATTTGTGGTATCGCGAACTGCCGGATCCGGATCCAACCAGTTATAGCGTCGCGGATTATTTTAAGTTATTACGTACCACAGCCTTGACGGATTCTGGCGCCGCCAAAGACAACTACCATTTTTCCGAAGCAACAGCCAGTTATCTGCAGCGCACTCAGGGTGGGGTGGAAGCTGGTTATGGTATTGAATGGAGCATCGCAGCAAGCCGGCCACCACGTAAAATTTATATTGCTTACACCGAGCCTGGTTCTCCCGCTGCACAACAAGGTCTGAGCCGCGGCGCCATGTTGGTGGAAGCCAATGGGGTTGATGTGGTCAATGACAATACCCAGGCTGGTGTTGATCTGATTAATGCTGCTTTGTTCCCACGACAACTGGGTCAGAGCAGTCAGATGACCTTTGTCAAAACCGACGGCAGCAGAGTAAATCTGACGATGCAGTCGGCACAGGTGCCGACAAACCCGGTGCAGAATGTCAAAGTGCTGCAGACCCCGGCCGGTAAAGTGGGTTATCTGCAATTTAATAGCCATATTGCTTTGGCTCAGCCGCTGTTAATTGACGCTTTTACCCAATTCCGCGATCAGGGCGTGCAGGAGCTGGTGCTGGATATTCGTTATAACGGCGGTGGTTTACTGGCGCTGGCGTCGCAACTGGGTTATATGGTGGCCGGACCTAATGTGATTCAGAACCGTATTTTTGAAAAAAACACTTTTAATGACAAATACCCCAATACAGATCCGGTCACTGGGCGGGCGTTACAGCCTATGCCGTTTTACAACAGAGGCATTGACTACCAGCAGGGTCAGTTTACCAACCAGACTTTGCCGAATCTGACATTAAAGCGGGTTTTTGTGTTAACGACGGACGGAACTTGTTCGGCCAGTGAGGCTTTGATGAATGGTCTGCGGGGAGTTGATTTGGAGGTGATCCAAATTGGTGGTAAAACCTGTGGTAAACCTTATGGGTTTTATCCAACTGACAACTGCGGCACCACCTATTTCACCATTCAGTTTAGTGGCGTTAACGCCAAAAACTTTGGTGAATTTGCCGATGGCTTCCGGCCGACGCCTGCGCCACAGTTTGGCGCTGATGTCAAAGGTTGTCCTTTGGCTGACGACTTTAGCAACCAGCTTGGCGATCCAAAAGAGAGATTATTGGGCGCTGCGCTGAACTATATGACGAGTTTAAGTTGCCCGCCGGTCAGTTTGTCAACGGCAACTGCAGAGACCACTCAGGCACAACAACAAAACGGCTTGCCGGTGCTGACAAAAGACCCAAGACATGAAGCAGTGATCCTGGAAAACAAACTACGGCAGCCCGTGCTGCCAGAGCAGTTATAACCAAGTCGTTTTAACCACAAAAAACAAAAAGGCGCAGCATTTGCGCCTTTTTGCTATTTGGAACTGACTCTGTTGTGGTTGCCGCTTCAGGCCAGATGGTAATCGCCACCATCTTTGGCGCGGTAACAGGCTCTGCTTTGGCAACTGGTGCTGGCGTCCTGCTGCAACTGGCCGCGGATCATACTAAACCAGCGTTGTGGCTGACCTGCTGACGATAATTCCAGTAACACATCTTCAATACCGGCGCTGTCGTGTGACCCATGTTCACCCTGTTTGCTGATCACCAGCTCAATATGGCGGCCGGCATTACATAATAAAATCGACTGAGGTTTTTCTTTACTGCCGCACAAAGCCACAAACTGGGTTGGATTGGCTAAACCACTGTTGCTGCCGTCGGCAAAAAACGCCAATAAATGCTGGTAATACACCACGTAACTTCTGACATCCTGATGGGAGCCTGCTGATAGCGGGAAGACTTTATCCAAAAACCCTTTGGAATAATTCAGCACCTGCTTCAGGTGGCTGTCGTTCAGCGCACTGATAGCGTGCATTTGCTGACGGATGATTTGATCCAGCGGTTGTTCAGTTTGTTGGCTGTGGGTTGCATTACTGTGCATATGAATATCCTCGCTCACTCTTGTTATCTGCGCTGACTTCCTTGTGCTGCATCAGCAGCTGGCGTCGTCGTTGCTTCCTGTCATTGGTTGAGCCCGGTAGGGTGGCGGGCGTTGTTTCGCAGTCAGTCATTGCTGTTGCTTAGAAACTAGTCTATGTTGTTTTTGTGCATAATTTGACAATTAAAACTTCACACTGTGAATTTTACAAAATGACAACACCTAAAAGCCTGATCCGCAAATCACATTTTCTCGGTACTAAAATCAGAAACCTGAGAAAACGCAATAACTTAACTATGGAAGACTTGTCGACCCGCTGTATCCGCATCGACCCGGAATACGCACCCTCGGTGTCATATTTGTCGATGATTGAGCGCGGAAAAAGGGTGCCCAGTGTGGAAATGTTGACTGTGATAGCCGCAGTTTTTCAAAAAGAGCTGGACTGGTTTTTAGACGGCGAAGAGCAGCAGCTGGATATTACCCCGGCCAAAGGCAGCAGGGGGGGGATCAGCGGTATGGCGCTGGAACCCGGTTTTTTGTTTTCCAACGATATTTTGCAAATTGCCATTCCGGAAATGTTGTCGCAAACCGGTATCAGCGGTAAACAGTTTGCCCAGCTGTTGATCCGCGCTCATCAGGAACATCACCAAAACCATTTCCCGGAGCTGGAGCGGGCCGCCGAAGAAGTGGGGCAAAAACGTATGCCGCTTAGTGTCGACGAGCTGCTGCAGATTGTGAAACAACTGGGGCTTAGCATCAGCTGGTTTGATGAAACCCCAAAAGAAGTGCTGGATGAGCTTGGGGTTTTTAGTAAAAACGTCTCTACTTCGTATTTTTTACCGCCCAAAACCCTGCATTTAAACCGTATTCTAAAAAACCATCCGACCCGGTTGAAGTACGAGCTGGCGGTGCATATTGGCCATGCCGTTTTACACAACAAAGACGGTGTAAAAAGCGGTATGACAGTAGGTGGCGCTTATGAAACTGTCGATGCGGATTCGGGTTTAGTGGCGCCACAGGATATTCTGCATGCCTGGCGCGACTTTGAATCCAGTTTTTTTGCCGGCGCTTTGCTCTGTCCTAAATTGCCGTTTCGCCAGTTGCTGGACCGCAATGGGTATGAAATCAGCTCCCATCAGCTGGCCGGTGTGTCCGCTTCTGTCGCCATGCGCCGTATGACGGCAGTGTCGCCTTATAGCCACTGGCATTATTTTGATGCTTATACGCCGGGTAAACTGAAAGCTGTCTATCGGGGCAATGGTATTCCGCTGCCCTGGGGCAATATGCGAAAAGTGGAAGACCCCTGCCAGCACTGGGCTGTGTTCCGTATGTTTGATGTGCAGGGCGAACAAAGTTCGGCGCAATTGTCGTTGCTGGATGTGCAGGGCCAACCACGGATCTATTGTTGTGAGTCGGTCAAGGTGCAGGATTTAGCCGGCAACGCCCATGTGCTTTGTGCCGGTATCGACTTAAATCCGGCCATTGCCGCCCAGGGCATGGATGCAGATGCGATGGCGCAGGAGCTGAAGTTTTTGTGTAACAGCCAGGGCGGCGCCGGCAAGATTCCGGCGGCGATGAAAAGCACCTTAAGCACAGTGGCTAATATTCTGAATATTAACTGGGTGGCACGCAGTTTAGAAAAACCGGCGCAGCTGATTTGCGCCCGCGGCAATCATTGCCCGCGCAGTCCGGCCTGTTATCAAAGTTGCGGTGGCTAAATTGATGAATTACATCAGCTTTCAGACAAGAAACTGACAGATTGCGATAAAAGGCCAGCGTGCAGTTTTAAGCTGACGGAACTTTGTGCAAAGAGCTGCAGCCAATGCAAAGGTTATGTAAATTGTTTTTTCTGGTACCGGCCCAGCTGGTACATTCTTTTCAGTTTGAAAAAAGGACAACAGCATGTTTCAGGTGGTTGCGGTAAGTCTGAATCCGGCATTATTAAGTTATCTGCGTAAATATTGTGAGCTGAATGACCCACGCTGGCAGCTGAAAATTTTTCCGACTGTGGGCAGTTTTGCCACAGCCCCCCGCAATAACGACAGTATCGATTTGTTGTTTTTTGATGCCTTGGGTTTAACCAGTTCGCAGGAAGAAAAGCGGCTGGTGTGTTTTATGGCGCCGCTGGCGCTCAGAGTGGTGGTGACCAATCCGGAGCATGATGATGTGGTGTTGTCGCATCTGGACCACTTTCATAGTTTTATCGGCGCTTCGGTTGAATTTGATCATCTGACGCAGTTGTTCCGTAATGCTGAAAGAGTCAAACAGCTGCCACAAACGGCGCTCAGTAAAAGGCTGTTGTCGTCGTTTTTGCATTACCCGGTGTTTCCAAGGTTAAGCGAGCAGCTGCAGCGCAAATTGCAGGATCCCAAAGTGGAAATCAGTCAGGTGGCACGTTTGCTGGAGCAAGACCCTGTGGTGGTGTCCAGGCTGATGCAGCTGGTGAATTCACCTTATATGGGTTTTGTCAGTGAAACCCTGTCGCTGGACATTGCCATCAGCCGGCTGGGGTTACAGGTGGTGAACGCGCTGGTGCTGATGTTATCGCTCAGAAGTCAGCTGCAGGGGCTGGATCAGGCGGAGCACAATAAGGTACTGGACAACGCCATGCAATTTGCCAATCAGTGCCGTGAACTGGCCAAAACCGCCAAATTGCGGCGCAGCCAGCAGGACCATGTGTTTATTGCTGCCATGTTCAGCTGTTTTGGCCAGTTATTGTTATTACAAAATGGGTTTGTGCTGGACGACCCGCAGTTACAAAACAGCGAGCCAGGTGCAGTGCGCTCTGATGTGGCTGTGACTGCCCATCTGCTTTGTTTGTGGGGTTTTGACAACCGCATGTTGCAGCCGCTGTTAACCCAGCATCAGTTTATCGCCAGTGACGAGCCTGATGCCGATGTCAGCAATTGTTTATATCTGGCCAGGTTAAGCAGAAGCGAATTGCAGGCTTTGCCGGCGGCAGAAAAAGAGTTGATTGCCGCTTCTGTATTTGCAAGCGCTTTAGGTCTTAAACCCTGATTATCGCTGCAAAATAGCAGCAAATCGCAGCAAGACTGGTCATTTCTCTGCAAGTTGGCACAATGAGCCGCAAAACGGATAGGCCTTGTCGGGCCGCAATAACAGCCCTGGCCGGATAAGACATTCGGCCAGGGCTGAATATCACCACAAGGTCGCAGTTGCTGCGGCTACAGGTTTTACACAATAAGAGTACAGGTGCATAAAAAGCGCCTGTCACACAGCATTTTGCAGGGATCACAACAGCATGCCGAAATTTACCAAACCCACCTTTTTGATTGTTGCCGGTGTTTTATCCATTGCGGCCGGAGCCTGGTGGTATCAGCAGAGTCAGTCAGAGCCGCAGGCTGGTGTGGCGGGCAAAACACAAAACGGCGCTGCAGCCAAAGCAGGCGGCGCTCAGGCCGGGCAAAGACCACAAGCAGCCCGGCCAGGCGGAGGTGCAGGTGGCGCTAACCCCTGGAATGCACCAGTGCCGGTGCGGGTGATTGCCGCCCAAACCAGCGATTTAAAAGTACAAATTAAAGCCATAGGCACAGTCACACCGCTGCAAACTGTGCTGGTGCAAAGCCGGGTGAGTGGCCCGCTGCAGCAGGTATTTTTTACTGAAGGTGAAAAAGTAGAAGCTGGTCAATTATTGGCACAAATCGACGCTGCACCTTATCAGGTAAAGCTGGCGCAGGCGCAAGGCACACAACAACAAAATGTGGCCCAGCTGCAAAATGCCGAAGCCGATCTGGCGCTTTACCAAAAGTTAAAACAACAAAATTCTATTTCAGCCCAGCAGTTTAACGCGCAGCAGGCGCTGGTGAATCAACTCAAAGGCACATTAAAATCAAATCAGGCGCAAATTGACGCAGCTCAGCTGGAGCTGGGTTACACCCAAATTAAAGCGCCGATCAGCGGCCGGTTAGGCTTGCGTAAAGTGGATGCCGGCAACTTAGTGCAGGCCAACAGCGCCGAAGGCTTGGTGACTATCACCCAGAGTTCACCTATAGCGGTGCAATTTACCATTCCGGAAACCCAGTTACAGGCGGTGCGGGCTGCAGTGCAGGCCGGCAAAAAGTTAACAGTGGAAGCCTGGGACAGAGCGGAACAACAAAAAATCAGTGACGGCTTGTTAACCACACTGGATAACCAGATTGACCTTGCGACCGGCACGCTGAAACTCAAAGCGCAGTTTGCCAATGATAACGAAGAGTTGTTCCCCAACCAGTTTGTCAACGTCAGGCTGAATGTGGCGGTGCAGCAAGGTGCTGTCACTATTGTGCAAGACGCTGTGCAATACGGCTCACAAGGCACTTATGTCTACACAGTGGATGACAACAACAAAGCTCAGTTAAAAATGCTGAAGCTGGGCGCTGTCGACAATGGTTTGATCGCAGTGGAAGAGGGGTTAAAAGCCGGCGACCTGGTGATTTTAGAAGGCCTGGACAGATTAAGACCGGGCCGCGACGTTGAAGTGGTACAAAAGCCGGCGCAGGGCTAAAACATGAATATGTCCAAACCTTTTATTCTGCGCCCTGTTGCCACTTCATTGCTGATGCTGGCGCTGTTGATCGCTGGCATGCTGAGCTGGCGCTTATTGCCGGTGGCGGCATTACCACAGGTCGATTATCCGATTATTCAGGTCTTTACCTTTCAGCCAGGTGCCAGCGCCGACATCGTTGCCCGTACCATTACCGCACCTTTAGAAAGGCGGCTTGGCCAAATTCCCGGTTTAAAACAAATGTCGTCGGCAAGCTCCAACGGCGCTTCTGTCATCACGTTGCAGTTTGCGCTGGTGGTGGATATGGGCGTGGCAGAGCAGGAAGTGCAGTCGGCGATGAATACCGCAGGCTCGTTATTGCCCAATGATTTGCCAGCGCCGCCTGTGTATCGCAAAGTGAATCCGGCCGATGCGCCTATTCTGACGTTAGCCGTCAGCTCCGACACTTTGCCTTTGCCGCAGGTATACGATTTAGTCGACACCCGGATGGCACAAAAGCTGGCGCAATTAACAGGGGTGGGCATGGTCAGTCTGGCCGGCGGGCAGCGCCCGGCCATCCGGGTAAAAGCCAATCCGGCGGCGCTGGCGTCGCTGGATTTAAGCCTGGAGCAGCTACGTACCGCCATTACCGGCGCCAATACCAATCAGCCCAAAGGCAGTTTTGACGGCCCCTTCCGCTCGACCATGCTGGACGCCAACGACCAAATCCGCGACACCAAAGAATATGAAGAGCTCATCGTCGCCTGGCGCGCTGGTGCGCCAATCCGCCTTAAAGACGTGGCTTCGGTAGAACAAGGGGCGGAAGACAGATTTTTAGCGGCCTGGGCCAATCAGCAAGCCGCTGTGCTGGTGAATATTCAGCGTCAGCCGGGTGCTAACGTGATTGAAGTGGCCGACAGAGTGCAACAACTGTTGCCACAACTGACCGCCACTCTGCCGGCCGCAGTGAAAGTAGAGGTACTCACAGACCGCACCCAAAGTATCCGTGCTTCGGTGCATGACGTACAAATGGAGCTGATTTTTGCGATTGGCCTGGTGGTGGCTGTGACCTTTGTATTTTTACGCACTATTCCGGCCACTATTATTCCCAGCCTGGCAGTACCCCTGAGTTTAGTGGGTACCTTTGCCGTGATGTATCTGCTGGAGTTTTCAGTTAATAACCTCACCTTAATGGCGCTGACCATAGCCACAGGCTTTGTGGTGGACGACGCCATTGTGATGCTGGAAAACGTGGCGCGCCACAGAGAACAAGGCGCCAGCCCGCTGGAGGCTGCGCTGAAAGGCGCCAAAGAAATTGGTTTTACGCTGATCTCTTTAACCTTTTCGTTAATTGCCGTACTGATCCCACTGCTGTTTATGGCCGATGTGGTAGGGCGGTTATTTTTTGAATTTGCCGTAACCCTGGCGGTCGCCATTTTAATTTCGCTTGTGGTGTCTTTAACTTTAACGCCGATGCTCTGCGCTAAGTTACTGACTAAATTGCCAAAACACGATGATGAAACTGACTGGATGTCGCGCGTTATCCGCCGTTATGGCCGCATGCTGCAGTGGGTGTTACAGCATCAAAGGCTCGCCATGCTGACAATGCTCGGCACTGTTGCCCTCACTGCGCTGCTTTATCTGGCGGTGCCCAAAGGCTTTTTCCCGGTGCAGGACAGTGGTGTGATCCAGGTGGTGACAGAGGCGCCGCAGGATATTTCTTTTGCTGCTATGGCCGAGCGTCAGCAGCAGCTGGCTGCCACTTTGCTGCAGCATCCGGCTGTGGCCAGCTTAAGTTCTTTTATTGGGGTTGATGGCAGCAACAGCAGTATTAACAGTGGCCGCATTTTGCTGAACCTGAAAACCCACGCAGAGCGCGAGGAAAGTGCCACAGAAATTATCCGCACTCTGGAGCAACAAGCCAGCAGTGTCAGTGGCATTAAAGGCTGGTTCCAGCCGGTGCAGGAGCTGAGTATTGAAGATAAAGTCAGCCGCACTCAATACCAGTTCAGCATCACCACACCCGACAGCGAAGTGCTGGCGCAGTGGCTACCGGATCTGATGGCTGCGCTTAACGCAAGGCCGGAGCTGTCAGAAGTGGCGCACGACTTACAGCAGCAAGGTTTGCAGGCATTTATTGATATAGACCGCACAGCGGCAGCGCGGCTTGGTATCAGCGTCAGCCAGGTGGGCGCCGCTTTGCAAAGTGCCTACAGCCAGCGTCAAATCAGCACTTTGTTTACCCAGGCCAATCAATACAGGGTGATTCTGGAGGTCGACCCGGCGCAGGCGCAGGGCATAGCGGCGCTGGATAAACTGTATCTGACCACAGCTGCCGGCACTGCAGTGCCGTTGTCTGCTGTTGCCAAAGTCAGTCAGCGTCCGGCCAAACTGTTGATTAACCATCAGGGCCAGTTCCCGGCTGTCACTTTGTCTTTTAACCTGGCGGCAGGTTATTCGCTGGGTGAAGCAGTGGCCGCTATTGAAGAAGTGCAACAACAGCTGCAATTACCGGCCGAAATTGAGCTCAGTTTTCAGGGGGCTGCTGAAGCTTTCAGGGCATCCCTCAGCAACACTTTATGGCTGGTGCTGGCGGCTGTGCTTACCATGTACATAGTGCTGGGTATTTTGTACGAAAGTTTAATTCACCCTGTGACCATTTTATCCACTTTACCTTCGGCCACTGTTGGCGCTTTATTGGCGCTTCTCATCATGAACCAGCCGCTGGATTTAATAGCGGTGATTGGCATAGTGCTGCTGATCGGCCTGGTGAAGAAAAACGGCATTATGATGGTGGATTTTGCGCTGGAAGCGCAGCGCAATCAGGGGCTGACGCCTCGCGAAGCCATTTATCAGGCCGCCTTATTGCGTTTCAGGCCTATTTTAATGACCACGCTGGCGGCACTCTTTGGCGCTGTGCCTTTATTGCTGGCCAGCGGTTCAGGTGCCGAGCTGCGCCAGCCGCTGGGTTTGGTGATGGTGGGAGGTCTTATTGTCAGCCAGGTGCTGACCTTATTTACCACACCTGTGGTGTATTTATGGTTTGACCGTTATTTCAGCAATAACAAAGCCCAACATCAAGCGGCGGATCAGGCGGTGGTGCTATGAATCTGGCGGCGCCTTTTATTCAAAGGCCGGTGGCCAGTGGTTTAATTGCCAGCGCCATTTTGCTGCTGGGGCTGTTGTGCTGGCGTTTATTGCCGGTGTCACCGCTACCGGCGGTGGATTTTCCAATGATAGTGGTCAGTGCCAGTTTGCCGGGTGCCAGTCCTGAAAGTATGGCGGCCACTGTGGCTACACCGCTGGAGCGGGCGCTTGGCAGTATTGCCGGTATTCGGCGCATCAGTTCCAATAGCAATCAGGGGTCAACCCAGGTGCGGCTGGAGTTTGAACTGGATCGCAATGTCGACGAAGCCGCCCGGGATGTGCAGGCTGCCATTAATGCCGTGCGCGGTCAGTTACCCTCCGGTATGCCGGGCAATCCGTCGTACCGTAAATTTAATCCGTCACAAGCGCCGGTGATGGCTTTGGCGCTGAGCTCCGACAACCTGGCCGCCAGTGTGTTGTACGACGCTGCTGCCACTGTGATTGCGCAAAAACTGCTGCAAATTCAGGGCGTAGGCGAGGTTGAAGTGACAGGTGCTTCTTTGCCTGCGGTGCGGGTCCAGCTGAATCCGGCCATGCTGAGCCATTTTGGCGTGGCGCTGGATGAAGTGCGAAGCGCAATTTCCAGCGCCAATGCCACTGTGCCTGTCGGAGTGGTGGAGCACAACGAGCAGCGCTGGCAGCTTGCCACCAACCAGACCATGCGCCGTGCCAGTGACTATCAGAAGCTGGTGGTGAAGTATGTCAATGGTGCCCCTATTTATCTGTCCGATGTGGCCACAGTGTCGGACTCGACCGAAAACCGTTACAGCGCGGGTTTTCACAATGAAAAAAGCGCCGTTATTCTGCAAATCAGCAGGCGCAGTGGCGCCAATATAGTGGCCACCATTGATGCCATTTCGGCGGCTTTACCTCAGTTGCAGGCTTTAGTGCCGGCCGACGCCGAGCTTGCCGTGGTAATGGACAGATCGCCTGTGATCCGCGCCACTTTAGCTGAAGCGCAAATCAGTTTAATGCTGTCGGTGCTGTTGGTGGTGCTGGTGGTGTGGTTGTTTTTGGGTAAATTACGCAGTGCCCTTATTCCAAGCCTGGCCATTCCGGTGTCTTTGGTGGGTGCTTTTGTCGTGATGTATCTGTGTGATTTTTCACTGAATAACTTATCTGTGATGGCGCTGATCGTGGCCGCTGGTTTAGTGGTGGACGACGCCATAGTGGTGCTGGAAAACATTAAACGCCATATCGAAACCGGTTTAAGCCCGCTGCAGGCGGCGAAAAAAGGTGCGGCCGAAGTGGGTTTTACCTTGGTGGCGATGAACTCGGCGCTGATTGTGGTGTTTTTATCGATATTATTTATGGGCGGTTTAGTGGAGCGGCTGTTCCGCGAATTTTCCATTACCCTCTGTGCCGCCATGCTGATTTCGTTGTTTATTTCTTTAACCTTAACCCCCAGTTTGTCGGCACTGCTACTGCAAAAACAGCAGGCCAAAGCAGCAACACAATCACAAAAAATAACGTTATTTCAGAACTTTGCGCACAAGTATCAGCGCAGCCTGGGCTGGGTGTTGCAGTATAAAAAGTCGGTGCTGACGCTGATGCTACTGGTCTTTGGCGCCAATGTCTGGCTGTATCAGCAACTGCCGGGCGGTATGTTGCCGGATCAGGACACAGGCCAGCTCAGTGGTTTTGTGCGTGGTGACGACGGTTTTTCTTATCAGGTGATGCAACCAAAAATTGAAGAATTCCGCCAGTTATTGCTCAAAGATCCGGCCGTTGCCGATGTGACAGGCGCCAGCGGTGGTGCTATGGGCCTGAGTAATTCCTGGATGCGGGTGCGGTTAAAACCGCTTAGTGAACGGGGTGTTTCAGCACAGGAAGTGGTAAACCGGCTGCGGATGAGCGCGCCCAAGGTGCCGGGCGCTATGTTGTTTTTAAGTGTGGAGCAGGACATCAGGTTAAGTTCACCCTGGAACAGCAGTGACTATGAACTGTTGTTATTGTCAGGTGAGCTGAAACCACTGCGTGAATGGGGCAAAAAAGCCGCTGAAGCGATGAAAGAGCTGCCCGAATTAGTGGACGTTGACGCGCCGGGCGGTGAAGACGCACAACAAGTGGTGCTGAGTATTGACCGCGAAGCGGCGCAGCGCCTGGGTGTGGATATGCGCACTGTGGCCACTATGCTGAACAACTCGTTTTCGCAGCGTCAGGTGGCCACTTTGTACGATGAAATGAACCAATACCGGGTGGTGATGGAGTTGGCGCCGGGTTACACAGCACAACCTGAAGTATTAAAACAGCTGATGCTGATTTCCAAAGACGGTAGCAGGGTGCCGCTCAGCGCCATTGCCAGTTACGACTATGGCCTGGTCAGCGACAGGGTGCGGCACGACGGTCAGTTTGCCTCTATGGGCATAGGTTATGGCCTGGCGCCTGAGGTGACCGCAGAGCAGGCGGCAGCGGCGATAGACCGTATGCTGGCAAAATTAATGATCCCGTCTGTGGTGCATACGGTGAACGGTGAAGATCAGCGCAACGCCATGTTTCAGAACGAAGATAATTTCTGGCTGATGGTGGGTGTGGTGCTGGCGGTGTATCTGGTGCTTGGGGTGCTTTATGAAAGTGTGGTGCAGCCACTGACCATTATTTCCACTTTGCCTTGTGCCGGTATTGGTGCTTTGCTGGCGCTGTATTTAACCGGCTCGGCCTTTAGCCTGATTGCGTTATTGGGGCTGTTTTTATTAATTGGCATTGTAATAAAAAACGCCATTTTGCTGATTGATTTTGCCTTGGCGGCTGAGCGCCAGGGCTTAACACCGGAACAAGCTATTTTGCAGGCGGCTAACCAGCGGCTGCGGCCTATTTTAATGACCAACTGCGCTGCGGTATTAGGCGCTGTGCCTTTGTTGCTGGGCATGGGCGAAGGCTCTGAGCTGCGCCAGCCGCTGGGCATTACCATAGTGGGTGGCTTGCTGGTGAGTCAGCTCCTGACCTTATACAGCACCCCAGTGGTGTATTTGTTATTAAGCCGCTTCAGGCGCAAAAAGGCCGGTGCGGCTGACAGTCTGGCCGCTGAAGGCTGACAACGGGCACAGTTAGCTTGATGATGAACAGTCCGCTTGATGCTGACAGATAAAAAAAACACCTTGCGGTGGTTTTTTTTATCTTAGCCTTTTCACAACAAAGGGCAGCAGTGATTAGCGGAAGACGTCGGTCAGAATATCGGCCACCACCATAGTGGCGATAGACACCAGCACTAAGTCGGTACCACAAACCTGCCACTGATAACCTTCATGTTGTGGCAGTTGGCTCAGCATTTGTGAATGGCCAAGTTTTTTTGCAATGCCTGGTGGCAGCGGTTTACCCCGCGCCAGATTTTTGCGGATGCCTGGTGGCAGTTGCTGGTAACCGGTTTGCTGATAGCTCACCGCCAGTTCACGCGCCTGACCAAAACTGATACCGGCAGTGACATTGACACCACCAATCTGGCTGTTAATAGCCACAGTGCCACCACCCAGGGCAGCGCCCGCTACTGCGGCGCCTGTCAGCACGGCGCCGCTGTCGCTGCTATAACCTGCCTGGGCAGATTTCTGGGCTTTTTGGCCGGCTTTTTGCGCTTTTTGTTCAGCTTTGTGGGCTTTACCTGGTTTGTTATCTTTTGGATCAGCCTGTACCTGACTGGCAGTGAAGGCAACTGCGGCAGCCAATAACAGGTGCAACAGGGTGTTTTTTTGCATTGGTAACTCCTTGCGCCCAAAGGCGGCTGCTGTGAGAGGTGGTGCGGCTGCAGGGTTGGTTGCCTGGTGTCAGCCTGTTGCCTGAGTGTAGCGCTCCGGCAGCGACAAACCAAGGGCTAAAAATCACAGAAAATTTACCGGAAAATCCTTACAAATCTGAGCATGACTGTTATGCTGCGCGCCGTTTTTCCAGGTGGGTTTGTTTGTATGTTTAATAGTCAATTCAGTCAGTTAGAACAGTCCATTCAGCGTTTAGTGCTGGATAACCAACAATTGCAGCAAGCGCTGTTGCAAAAAGAAGTGGCCTTTAAAGCGCAGCAGGAAGAGCTGGAGTTATTACAACTGAGCATGCTGGAGTCGGAAGAGCAGGCACAACAGGCTGCCAGCCGGCTGGATGCGCTGCTGGCGTTATTCCCAAAAGCTGTAGCGCAGCCATAATCGGGGGGCAGCAGCGATGATCAACACTGAATATACCGAGCTGACGCTGGAGATAGCAGGGCGCGACTACAAACTCAAAACACTGGCGCAGCAGCGCGAGGGTTTGCAGGAAGCCGCCTCTTTGTTAAATCAGAAAATTTTTGAGCTGAAAAACCGCGGCCGGCATTTAAGCAACGAACAGGCGGCCATTCTGGCGGCTTTGCATTTAAGTTACGATCTGCTGACTGAACGCGAATTATTGGCGCAAGACCGGCAACGCATTGAAGAGCGGCTGGCGCAGCTGCAACAGGCCATTGAAGGGGCTTTACCGCAGGGATAGCCAGTGCCGTTGCTGTTAGCGCAGCTGGCGTTGTAAGTTGGCGCTGCCGTTGGTTTTGCCCGGGGCGCTGCTACTGTAATTGCTCTAAATAACAAGGCGTTGTTGCATTAATTCCGGCGCTGCACAGGCAGCCTAGGCCTGTGACGCCGTTCGCCCGCGAATCGCTCCCCGATTCGCTCTTGAATGCTCACTCTGCAACAAGCCTTTGCTGCTGGTGTATCTATCTGTATGCCTTTTTAGGCAACAAAAAAGCCAGCATCAGCTGGCTTTTGATGTCACGCAGGGCGATTAGCTTATTTATAAAAAGCTTCAACCTTGCCTTTGACTGTCATTAACAGGGGCTGGCCGCGACGGTCCAGTGCTTTTGGTGCCGGGAATTTTACCCAGCCTTCGCTGATACAATATTCTTCTACGTCAAAACGTTCTTTGCCGTTAAACAGAATACCAATCTCATGTTCAAAAATTTCTGCCACATAAAACGGGCTACGTGGGTGAACACTCAGGCGGTCTGGTAAAGCTGGGCGTGTGCTGTTGTCGGTCATGATAAAAGTCTTTGCTGAATAAAAAGTGCGCCATTGTAGGCAAAGCGCGCTTTGGGCTCAAGAGTGGCGGGTGGAAATATGCCACGGACGGACTGGTGTAACAGCGGTTATTGATCATATGCTGCGATGTTTTTTGTCAGTAAGGATTGTGGTGTTGTTATGAGATGGATTTTCCTGTTATTTCTGTTGCTGTTCGCTTTTGTCGGCAATTTTTTTGTATTTGAACATTTTTCTTTGCTGCGCATGGCGCTTGGGGTTGCCACTAACATGGGGATGGTTGCGCTGATATTGATATGGCAAGCGGCGTATTTTTTGTCCGGAGTGCAGCGAGCCCGCAGGCAGGTTGTGGGTCACGCCTGGATCATGCTGGCGATTGCAATAGTTGTTATAGCGGTGGGCGCTGATATTGTTTTGCATAATAGTTGTGAATATCTGCTAACAGACGTTAAAGAAAATAGCCTTAAGAATCAGCTGCTGAGTTATGTATTATCCGGCGGTTATTGTGCTGAATTGGGGGGGGTGATGATAGGGCTTGGGATTTTTATTGGCTGGCCCAGCCTTCGCCTTTTTTACCGGTTGATTGCTTCTGGGGATAAGGTGTTTTAACTTTTTTGGATTGATTCGCTTGGGCATGAAACCCGGCCCTATTGTTTTCTGCAAACCAATAAATTTCTGATTCGTAAACAAGGATAGTTACAAATGATAAAAACTGCTTTTGCAGCCACTCTTGCAGTACTTTTTACGTTCTGCGCCCCAGCGAATGCAAAGTTTACTTATACGCCGAAATCAAGTGACGAGGTTGGTTTATATCTGGGCACTCAAATCTGGCAAAGTGAGGCAAGTGGTTCTTTGGGTGAAGAAAATATGCTGATTGATTTTAATTTAAAAAAAGAACAGCAAATTCACTTTTTTATTGACGTTAAACACCCTCTTTCTTTTCTTCCGAATGCACGTATTACAAAAACTACAGTTGATACTTCAGG